>Ga0316204_10000537_pt1 | contig 137730 bp, 139 predicted proteins | sample 6monrhotite_MG_2_FD_205661 | JGI IMG/M metagenome (GOLD analysis project Ga0316204, IMG submission 205661) | Microbial mat bacterial communities from mineral coupon in-situ incubated in ocean water Damariscotta River, Maine, United States -... | ecosystem: Environmental > Aquatic > Marine >... | reverse complement strand
CCTTCAGAAGCGTGGCGGGTGTAGCTCAGTTGGTTAGAGCGCCAGTTTGTGGTACTGGAAGTCGCCGGTTCAATTCCGGTCACTCGCCCCACTCTGAAGTGTTTTTTTTCAAGAAGTCCCTTTCGGGGCTTTTTTCTTTTGATACACTGCCGCAAATCAAACTGATTCTCGACATGGTGCAATTGTGTGAGAATAGGGTGTTCCGGGGGGAACTGTGGCAATTTACAATAAACAAAACTCTTACCTGTTGTTAACAACCGACCAAGCGCAGGCTTTGGATGCTGAAGCAATTCGGCTTGGTGTTTGCGGCGAAAACCTAATGGAATCGGCGGGCAGGGCCGTTGCAACGACGGTCGCAGATTATATAGGTACGCCGCTTGAAGCCGGTGGTGCGGTCATTGTTTTATGCGGGCCAGGTAACAATGGTGGTGACGGTTTTGTCGCAGCGCGTCATCTTGAAGAGTGGGGGTACCCCATTTCCCTACGTTGTAGCGTGCTGCCAAGCGCGTTGAAGGGTGACGCAAAAAAAGCCGCCAGTAAGTGGCGCGGACCCGTTGAGGTTATGTCTGACGCTGGCTTCAAGGAGGCAGCGGGAATTGTGGATTGCCTGTTTGGCGTCGGGCTTAATAAGCCAATCGAAGGTGAGTTGGCAAACATTGTAGATGCGGTGAATAATGCCGAAACCTTCGTGCTTGCTGTAGATATACCTTCAGGGCTGTCTGCTGACACTGGCTTGCCTATGAGGCCATGCATTGAGGCAGGCGCAACAGTAACATTTAACTTTAAAAAAGTTGGACATACTATTGTTCCTGGGCGATATTTATCAGGTGGAAATAGCAATATTGTCGTCTCGGACATAGGCGTACCGGACAATGCACTTTCAGCGATAACCTCTCGGGAATCAGAGAACATTCCCGACTTTTGGGGAACAAACTTCCCTTTTTCAGGACCGCAGTCCCACAAATATGAACGCGGCCACATGTTGGTGCTTGGCGGTAAAGAGCCCACCTTGGGTGCTTCGCGATTGGCAAGCCTAGCCGGCCTTCGGGTTGGCGCAGGTCTGGTCACATTGGCAGCGCCCAGTGAAACTTATCCGGTTCAGGCTTCGGCCTTGATGGACGTAATGGTGCGGCGGTTTGATAGTGCGTTCGGTTTCATCGGGATTGTGAACGATCCCAGGATCAAGGCCGTGCTGGTTGGCCCGGGCGCAGGCTTGGGCGAAAAGACGGTTGATTTAGTCAAACAAGTTGGTGCCAAAAACAAACATTTGGTTCTTGATGCCGATGCACTTGCCAGCTTGGTGAATAGGGTGGACGTTATTCATGGTCTGAAATCTCCGGAAATTGTTCTGACACCTCATGAAGGTGAATTTGCCAAACTATTCCCGAGCCTTGATTTCAAGTCAGACCGGCTGGATGCTGTGCGTGAAGCTGCTAAGTCAACGGAAACGGTTGTCGTATTAAAGGGTGTCAGTACCGTTGTAGCAGCGCCTGATGGCCGGGTGACTATTGCAACAAATGCACCGTCTTGGTTATCGGTCGGCGGTACAGGCGATGTACTTTCGGGCATGATATGTGGCTTGATGACACAGGGCATGCCTGCCTTTGAAGCAGCTTCAGCGGGTGTATGGCTTCACGGAGAAGCGGGCATGTTAGCGGGCAGGGGCCTTATTGCCTCTGACCTGCTGGACGTAATTCCACGCGTACTTCCATAGAGTTATCATCCTTTAAGTATATAGAATCAATAATCCATCGTGTTCATACCAACAGGGACTCTTTTGACATACGTTAAACCAATATTTGCTGCGCTGTTTGGGCTTGCCTTATTAATGGCCCCCAAGTCCTATACTGTCGCGCAAAGCTCTGACAGTGATATTATACATGACCTAGTGCTTTTTGGGGGGCGGGTAATTGATCCCGAAACTGGTTTGGATGCGCTCCGAAGCGTAGGCATCACAAATGGGACCATCGTTACTATTTCCAGCACCCCATTAAGGGCTAAAGAGAGCTTCGATGTAAGCGGGCACATCGTTTCACCGGGCTTTATTGATTTGCATACCCACTCACCCACAAAACTTGGGCAATATTATCAGGCGATGGACGGCACCACCACAGCTCTTGAGTTAGAGGCAGGTGCTTATCCTATTTCTGAGTATGCTTCGGCAATCCGCGATCAACCATTAATCAATTATGGTGCCTCTGCAGGTTATATCAGTATTCGGCTTCTGGAAAAACAAGGCATAAAACTCTCGCACCTTGCTTCGAAACCTGAGCCCGTTGGTATCAAAGGCTACTGGACTGCAGCAAAAGCATTATTTGCGGAACAACGCCAGGCCTTTGAGGAAAAAGCATCCGCGAGCGAACGCAATGCCTTCCGTACACGTCTTGAGGATGGCCTGAAGCAGGGTGGCATTGGTGTGGGGCTGGCACTTGACTACATCAGCGAAGGGGTTGATTCTGATGAATTACGGATGATCTTTGACGTCGCCGCGGCCAACGATAGTATGGTTTTTCTACACATCAGACGCGGCATCAACGGCGACCCTACGGGCCTATATGAAGCACTGGAACTAGCCAAGGACACTAGGGCTTCGCTTCATATCTGTCATTTGCAGCACAATGCGATGAAAAACACAGCCTTATTTCTCGCCGAAATTACAAAGGCTCGCCGCGAAGGCCTCGATATCACTACCGAAGTGCTGCCATATAACGCGGGCTCTGCCACGATATCCGCAGCGGTTTTCAATCGAAATTGGCAAGAGATATTTGATATTAGTTATGAAGATGTGGAGTGGGCTGCCACAGGGGAAAGATTCGCAAAGGAAACTTGGGAAGATCGCAGGAGAAATCAACCTCAGGGCCAAGTAATTCATCATTACGTCAAGGAAAAGTGGACCAGAAAGGCTCTGCTTGAGCCGGGTGTGATCATTGTATCAGATTTATTGCCCATGCAAAGTAGGGACAAGAATGTGGCACCGCACAATGCCGCCTTCACCAAGATTCTCTCGAAGTATGTTCGGGACGAACCAATATTGGATATGAGAACAGCTTTAGCAAAAATGACGTTGTTACCCGCGAAGCGATTAGAAAATATTGCGCCGGCTTTCAAGAAAAAGGGCCGCTTGCAAGTTGGAGCAGACGCCGACATTACGGTTTTCAACCCCGACACAATTAAGGACAACGCTACATATGCCAATCCCTATCAAACCGCCGACGGTATTGCTTATGTAATTGTTAATGGCACCATGATTGTGCGGGACGGAGAGTTAGTGCCAGGCGCTTATCCCGGCAAAGAAATTCGGTCTGGCTTGGCCGATTCTATTATTCAAAAGTGAATATAAAACCGTTTCCAGCCCGAAAAGAGTATATGGCGGCATAAAAACGCTTGTACTCCGCCACGTGGCTGGTATAAGCCCCCCTGAATGGCGTCAGGCCTGTATTACGCTGCAATTTTTGCGTGGCACTGACTGCCGCTAAAATATAGATAAACTGCGTGTAGAAGCTTTAATTACTGCAGTTGGATAATTGGTTTGCGGGCGTGGCGAAATTGGTAGACGCGCTAGATTTAGGTTCTAGTTTCTTCGGAAGTGGGGGTTCAAGTCCCTTCGCCCGCACCAAATTCCTCCAAAGTACTCAAAGCTTTGGAAGAGAAGTTAAATTAGCAAGAGAGATAAAAACATGCAGATCGAAGAACTGCTGATAGACGGCCTTAAACATCAATATAAAATTACCGTCCCTGCAAAAGACCTTGATGCCCGTATGGACGCAATTTTGACAGAGTTCCGTGCGACTGCAAAAATTAAAGGCTTTCGCCCGGGCAAAGCGCCACTTTCCCTTCTGAAGCGGATGCACGGCGAACGTGCCCAAGGCCAACTTCTTAACGAGACAATGCAGGAAACCTCTGCAAAATTGTTCGAGGAAAAGAAGCTAAAGCCTGCGATGCGCCCCGAAGTAGATATGGCGAGCGAATTTGCGGATGGTAATGACCTTGAATATACGCTGACCGTTGAAGTTCTTCCCGAGATTGATGTTGACGCCTTTAAAGCGCCGGCGCTCGAGCGCTGGGTTGCCAAGGTAGACGAAAGCGCAATTGGCGCTTTTGTAGAGCGTATTGCCAGTCAGCAGAAATCTTTCAAGAAAGCAGCTAAAACTGCAAAGGCTGACAACGGCGATGCGGTTTTGATGAATTACGTTGGCCGCGTTGACGGCGAAGAATTTGACGGCGGTGCTGGCGAAGACTTCCAGTTGGAGCTTGGTTCCGGCATGTTTATCCCGGGCTTTGAAGAACAGTTGGTTGGCGCAAAGGCTGGCGACAACAAAGTTGTTTCTGTTACCTTCCCTGAGCAGTATCAGGCTGAAGACCTTGCCGGTAAAGCTGCAGAGTTCACCGTCGATGTACTTGAGGTTCGCAAGCCTTCTGAAGCAAAGGTTGACGAAGATCTTGCTAAGAACATGGGTTTTGATGATCTGGCAACATTACGCTCTTCCGTTAAAGAACAGTTGGAAGCTGACAATGCCAACCTGTCGCGGGCTCATATGAAGCGCGGCCTGTTGGATGCTTTGGCTGAAGAATATGACTTTGCGGTTCCTGCGGGCATGGTTGATTTGGAATTCCGCCAGATTTGGGAACAAATTAAACAAGACGCAATCAGCTCAGGTGAAGCCAAGGTCGAAGACTTTGAGGGTATGGACGAGCCTGCTGATAAAGCAGAGGCAGATGAGTTCCGGTCTATTGCCGAACGACGGGTGCGTTTGGGCTTGCTTCTTTCCGAAATTGGCGTTGCCAACAAAGTTGAAGTGAACCAGGAAGAAGTGAACAAGCGTGTGATAGAAGAAGCGCGCCGATTCCCGGGACAAGAAGCGCAGGTTTTCGAGTATTTCCAGAAGAATGAAGAAGCGCGCGCTCAGCTACGAGCTCCGATTTTTGAAGAGAAAGTTGTTGATTTTGTGCTTGAAAGCGCAAAGTTGACCGACAAATCGGTGACGCGTGATGAGCTGGAAGCCGCTGTTCGGGCCCTCGATGAAGAGGAAGCAAACCCTGCTGCAGACAAGGGTAAGAAAAAGACTGCGGCCAAAAAAGCACCGGCTAAAAAAACCGCAGCAAAAAAAGCACCTGCTAAGAAGGCGGCCCCTAAAAAGGCACCAGCCAAAAAAGCAGCAGCAAAGAAATAAATTGTTAAGGCCTTTTCGGGCATAACAACTGTTAAAGGGAGCTTTTCGGCTCCCTTTTATTTTGGGGTTTAAAAATACTTTGGAACCCCCAAATAAACGAGCCAGATAAGTTATTCACTTGCGGCACGGTAATCCCGTTGCTACGCTTTTCAAACCAGCGACACTGGCTGCGCTGAATAGACTTTTGCACCTACAGGAGTGATGCATGAAAGACATTATGGGTGAATTCACCAACGCTTTGGTTCCTATGGTTGTGGAACAAACCAATCGGGGTGAGCGCTCGTTTGATATTTACTCAATGTTGCTTCGCCAGCGCATTGTGTTTCTTACCGGTCAGGTAGACGATCTTGTTTCAAGCCTTGTTGTGGCACAGCTGCTCTACCTCGAGGCGGAAGACCCCACCAAAGATATATCATTCTATATCAATTCTCCTGGCGGCGTGGTTACAAGTGGCTTGGCCATGTATGACACAATGCAATATATTCGGCCGAAAGTGGCGACAATTTGCATTGGTCAAGCGTGCTCCATGGGTTCACTATTACTTGCGGCTGGGGAGCCGGGGATGCGATACGCGCTTTCAAATGCTCGGGTAATGATCCATCAGCCTTCCGGTGGGGCGCAAGGCAAGGCCGCTGATATCGAGATTCAGGCCCGAGAAATTTTAAACATGCGCAAACGTCTTAACGATATCTACGTTCAGCACTCTGGCCAAAAGTTGAGCAAAGTTGAAGCAGCCATGGACCGGGATACTTTCATGAGCGCAGATGAGGCCAAAGCATTTGGTTTGATTGACGAAGTCTATACCTCTCGCGAAGAGCCAGCTGAGTCCAAATAGCGCAAGCAAAGTAGGATTTAACCGGCCCGCAAGTGGGAATTGATAGTTTTTTTGTTGTAAGCTTCTTTTTAACCTGTTTACGATAGACAAAAGAAGTAAGAGTATTGAAGTGACAGATTTGACAAACAACGACTCTAAAAACACGCTTTATTGCTCCTTTTGCGGCAAGAGTCAGCATGAGGTGCGTAAGCTGATCGCGGGACCAACTGTGTTCATCTGCGATGAGTGCGTAGAGCTGTGTAATGACATTATCAAAGAGGAAAGCAAGGGGGCTCTCTCTAAGAGTGGGGACGGCGTGCCGGCTCCTCTTGATATTTTGTCAGTACTTGATGACTATGTAATTGGGCAGGCTGCAGCTAAGAAGGTTTTGTCAGTTGCTGTTCACAATCATTATAAGCGCCTGCATCACGCCACCAATAACGACGAAGTAGAGCTGTCCAAATCCAATATTTTGCTGGTTGGGCCAACAGGATGCGGGAAGACTTTGCTCGCGCAAACCTTGGCGCGAATTCTTGATGTTCCATTCACAATGGCTGATGCTACAACACTCACCGAGGCAGGCTATGTTGGTGAGGATGTTGAAAATATCATCCTGAAACTGTTGCAATCTGCAGACTATAACGTTGAACGGGCACAGCGAGGCATCGTTTATATCGATGAAGTTGATAAGATCAGCCGGAAATCAGACAATCCGTCTATTACGCGTGATGTGTCAGGCGAAGGTGTTCAGCAGGCTTTGCTGAAAATTATGGAGGGCACCGTTGCCAGTGTTCCGCCACAAGGTGGACGAAAGCACCCTCAGCAAGAATTCCTGCAGGTAGACACGACAAATATCCTATTTATCTGCGGTGGTGCATTTGCGGGACTAGACAAAGTTATTGCAAACCGACTGCAGGGTAAGTCGATCGGTTTTGGTGCGACAGTTAGCGGCCCTGATGATCGTGGTATTGGCGAATTACTTTCAGGAACGGAACCAGAAGATCTGCTCAAGTTTGGTCTTATTCCCGAGTTTGTTGGTCGCCTACCTGTTATCGCGACGCTCGAAGACCTTGACGAAGATGCACTGATTAAGATTTTGTCCGAGCCTAAGAATGCATTGCTGAAGCAATATCAAAGCCTGTTTAATATGGAAGATGTCAATCTGACTTTTACCGAAGACGCTTTATCAGCCGTGGCGAAAAAGGCTATCGAGCGAAAGACAGGCGCACGTGGGTTGCGTTCAATTATGGAAAACACTTTACTTGATACAATGTTTGACCTTCCGAGTTTGGACGGCGTTGAGGAAATAGTCATCAACGGCGATGTTGTGAATTCCAAGTCGAGTCCTTTACAAATTTACGCTGAAAGACGCGGTGAAGCCGACCAACCAGCATAAAATTGAGTTTAATTCTGTTTTTTGGGGCTTGAAACGCTGTTTTCAGGCCCCAAATTTGTATTTAAGGAAGTTTATTTGATATTTTGATGCATTTTTAACGATTTTTCGGCCAAGAATATGGTTTAATCATCTAACTTTCCATTGTAACGCGTATTTCCCTTATGAAGGCTCTTTTAATGACTGAAACACCCATCGAAAGCTCCAATCAAGTTCTGCTACCCGTTTTACCTCTTAGGGATATTGTTGTTTTTCCCCATATGATTGTGCCGCTTTTTGTTGGTCGCGATAAATCTGTTCGCGCTCTTGAAGAGGTCATGTCGAAAGACAAGCAAATTCTTTTAGTTGCCCAAAAAGAAGCAAGTGAAGATGACCCGTCGCCGAACGATGTTTTTGAGATTGGAACCGTAGCTTCAGTTTTGCAGTTGCTTAAATTGCCCGACGGGACAGTCAAGGTATTAGTGGAAGGTTTCAATCGGGCTCGTATTGACGGCTTTGTGCGCGAAGAAGATTATTTCGAAGCAGAGGCCACACTTTTGGCTGGAGAAGTAGCTGCAGATGATGAATTGGAAGCGCTGGCCAGAACTGTAGTTTCACAATTTGAAAATTACGTAAAACTAAACAAGAAAATTCCTGCAGAAGTTCTCGTGACTATTGGTCAAATTGATGATCCCGCGAAATTGGCAGACACAGTCGCTAGTCATCTTGCACTGAAGATTGATGATAAACAGAAGTTGTTATCCACTGTTTCTGTTACAGAACGCTTGGAACAAATATTTGGCTTTATGGAAGGCGAAATTGGCGTTCTTCAGGTTGAGAAGAAAATTCGTGGCCGCGTGAAGCGCCAAATGGAAAAGACCCAGCGCGAATATTACCTAAACGAGCAGATGAAGGCGATCCAGAAAGAGCTGGGCGAGGGCGACGATGGCCGCGAAGAAACCCAAGAGCTTGAGGATAAAATAACCAAGACCAAACTGAGTAAAGAGGCGCGTGAAAAAAGTCTGGCAGAGTTGAAGAAGCTCAAATCTATGAGCCCAATGTCAGCGGAAGCGACCGTTGTACGCAACTTCCTAGATTGGATGCTCGGTGTTCCTTGGGGTAAAAAAAGCCGAGTTATTAAAGACATTGTCAAAGCGCAGCAGATTTTGGACGTGGATCATTACGGCCTCGAAAAAGTTAAAGAACGAATCATAGAATATTTGGCCGTTCAGCACCGCGCCAAAAAACTAAAAGGTCCTATCCTTTGTTTAGTTGGCCCTCCGGGTGTCGGGAAAACCTCACTCGGCAAATCGATTGCCAAGGCAACAGGCCGGGAGTTTATTCGTTTTTCCTTGGGCGGCGTAAGAGATGAAGCAGAAATTCGCGGGCACAGACGGACCTATATTGGTTCCATGCCTGGAAAAGTCATGCAGAACATGAAGAAGGCCGGCACAACTAACCCGCTGTTTTTATTAGATGAAATTGACAAGATGGGCCAGGATTTTCGCGGCGATCCGGCGTCTGCTTTGCTTGAGGTTCTCGATCCTGAACAAAACAACAAGTTTAATGACCACTATCTTGAAATAGACTATGACCTTTCAAACGTCATGTTCGTGACAACGGCTAATAGCCTAAAGATTCCAGGGCCGCTGCGTGACCGGATGGAAGTCATTCATCTGTCCGGATATACTGAAGATGAAAAGCTGGAAATTGCCAAACGCCATTTAATTCCAAAACAAATTAGAGATCACGGACTGCGTGAGGGCGAATGGAGCATTTCAGACGGCGCAATTAAAGATGTAATCCGTTACTATACTCGTGAAGCTGGAGTGCGCAGTTTGGAACGAGAAATTGCGAAACTTGCTCGGAAAGGCCTGAAAGAAATAGTCGAAGGCTCGAAAGAGAAAATATGCGTGACTTCCAGAAATTTGTCTCAATATGGCGGCGTGCGCCGTTTCAATTACGGTCAAGCTGAAGTTGATGATCAAGTCGGTGCAACAACAGGTTTGGCCTGGACCGAAGTCGGCGGTGAACTATTGACAATCGAATCAGTTACGGTTCCAGGAAAAGGCTTGGTAAAACAGACCGGCAAGCTTGGGGATGTAATGAAAGAATCGATTCAAGCGGCATGGTCCTATGTTCATTCTCGCTGCACAGATTATGGAATTCACCCCAAATTCTTCGAAAAACGCGATTTGCATATCCATGTACCAGAAGGTGCTACCCCTAAAGATGGGCCTTCTGCTGGTGTCGCCATGTGTACTTCAATGGTTTCTGTACTAACGGGCATTGCCGTTCGCAAAGACATTGCGATGACCGGTGAGGTGACATTGCGAGGTCGAGTATTGCCAATTGGAGGCCTGAAAGAGAAGCTGTTGGCCGCGCTCAGGGGTGGTATTACTAAAGTTCTAATTCCTAAAGAGAACGAAAAAGACCTAGCTGAAATTCCAGACAACGTTAAGAAGGGCCTTGAAATCGTTGCTGTTTCTAGCGTTGACGAGGTTCTAGCTCATGCACTGGTTAAGCCGGTAGAAGCCATTGAGTGGGATGAGGCGAAAGCATTGGAAGAGATGAAGGCGGATAAGCCCTCAAAAGACGATGAAATGACGACTCATTAAGCCCCTTGTCGGCAAATAAAAATAATTCAAGTAAAAAAAAGCTAAAAACCGCAGTTTTCTGCGGTTTTTTACTTTGACATTCGCAAAAGTACAAGACTAAACTGCGAGCGCATTTCGGGGATTCATCCCGGAATTAGCTCTTTCAACTCAGAGGGGGATACCTTGAATAAAAATGATCTGATCGCAAGTGTTGCTGATGCAGCCGGACTTTCTAAAGCAGATGCTGGTAAAGCAGTAGACGCAGTTTTTGACGCCGTTTCAGGCTCGTTAGCTTCAGGCGGCGATGTTCGCTTGGTTGGCTTCGGTACTTTTTCAGTAGCGAATCGCGCTGCGACTAAAGGCCGTAACCCACGTACAGGTGAGGAAATTGATATTCCTGCATCTAAGCAGCCAAAATTCAAGGCTGGCAAAGGCCTCAAGGATGCTGTGAACAACTAAAATTTGTTCACTATTTCTTACGGAAAACGGTCGGGAAGAAATTCCTGGCCGTTTTTCATTTTGAATTAGGCTGATTTAGTAAAATAGGGCTGGACACTCGGTTCAAATTTGCCTAAAAGCGCGCTCACCGTGTTGGATACGGGCGATTAGCTCAGTTGGTAGAGCATCTCGTTTACACCGAGAGGGTCGGCAGTTCGAGCCTGTCATCGCCCACCATCCAAACCGGTATGACAAAGGGTTCCTCACCCCCATAAATATGGACAAGAGGGCGATTAGCTCAGTTGGTAGAGCATCTCGTTTACACCGAGAGGGTCGGCAGTTCGAGCCTGTCATCGCCCACCATACTTTTTATTTTCATAATCACTTCGCATGAAACCAAGTCCCTACACATCAGGTCAATGTGTGCCTCATGTTCCAGGCTCAACCAGGTCTTCAATGGAAAGCCTGCGGTTTAGCTTTCTGCAATGTCGTCTTATCGCAATTTCGTATTTTCCAATGTGAAGCGCCGCTAGGATTAAGGTAATCTAAAATAGGGCGGGTTTTGTGAAATTTCAGTTTCATTCATATTGGCGAAAAGCCGTAACTCTGTTTTTCGCGTTTAGCTTTAGTTTAGGAGTTACTGCAACCAAGCCAGTGGAAAAGGATTACTTACACGGACTGAACGGCGCACACTTCCATGAGTTTGAATCGCAGGTAATCGGGCGCTCATTTGGAATTCACGTACGTTTACCCGAAAACTATGAAGAAAACCGACTATATCCAACCATCTATCTTGTGGATGGTGGTGTTTTGTTTCCCATGCTTGGCGCCTATTACCGATATCTTAATTTGGCCGGCGATGTACCTGACATGATCATTGTCGGCATTGCTTATCCTGGCAATAGCTTTCCAAAAGGAAACTTTAGAGGCGGGGACTTTACAGCTCCGGCCGACAGCGCTGCTCACTATGGCGGGGCAGAGCAATTCCTTAGCTTTTATGAGACAGAGTTATTCCCTATGATCGAATCAACGTATCAGGCTGCCCCGGACCGGCGGATGCTTTTTGGGCAGTCCCTCGGTGGGCAATTTTCACTGTTCGCGGCACAAACAAGACCAGAGCTTTTTTATGGTGCGATCGCAAGCAATCCCGCTCTGCATCGAAATTTGAGCTATTTTATAGAATTACCTGAAAAACAAACGCTTGCATTAAACCGGCCACGGTTATTTGTCTCACTCGCAGCAGAGGACGATGAACGATTTCGCATTCCTGCTCGGCGTTGGGCAGAACACTACGCCAACAAAATAAATGCTGGCTTTACGCTAAAAGTTTCAACAATCCAGGACCACAATCATTTTTCAGCGACGCCTGAAGCATTTCGAAATGGGCTAAAGTGGATTTTCGGTGACGCCGAATAATCACCGGTTTTACGAGCAAGAATTAGCACAGATCATTGCAGGCTTGCCCTTCTGACGCAGCTCGTCTAGCGTTTTCCCTTGTCCGCCTGCTACTCCATTGCGCAAATTTCTGACTCAATGCGCTTTATCGCAAACTTAATGCGAACAAGATATTACCGTAGTCGCTGATATACGAAAAAATATAAATACCTGGTTCATTTGTCATATTGTGAGGTCAAAGGAGGCGCACTTGAAAATATCCACGACTTGGCTCCTATGTTTCCTTGTTGGGTTGATTCTGATGGCTGTATCGGCGGTGATATTTCCTTTGTTTCCGCAAGATATGGCAGAACCTAATGGCATTGACAGTCCTGTAATTGCTTTTGAGTTTGCTAGAAATTATACAGATTTGGTTGCTGTTTTTGGTTCAATAGATGACTCCTTGAGGGCTGAACGCATTCGAGCAATGGACCAAGGCAACCGGCTGGATATGGCTTATATGATCATATACAGTGCCTTCATCGCATTGTTTTTTTATGCTGCCTATCTGCAAAGCCGGAAAACCGTTTGGCTGTTCTTCTTGGCAATTGGTATTTTGTCTGGTTTGGCTGACGGTGTAGAAAATTCTATTTTGTTCGGCATTACTGAAAATCTGGAATTGGCACACGGTTTAAATTGGTTAGCCTATCCTGTGCACATTAAATTCCTTTCACTTTATATATGTGCGTTCGGCGTTGGTTTTTTCCTAAAAGAAAGCACAAAAAAAACTGCGCGTGCATTCGGATTGTCACTGCAAATATTATCGCCAATCGCAGTCATACTAATGATGCTAGACCTCGCTACACCCGCGACTCTTGTCATTACACTTGCGTGGTTCGGCCAGTTGATAACTGCATACCAAGAGTTTCGCCGGGAGAAGAAGGTGATCGTTTAGGTGGTTTGAAAATACTTCAAACTCGACTGCTTCATAGTATAAGCCGTCGAATGAATCAGCGCGAATTAAATAGGCTCAATTCATTTAGATCTACCCATTCATTGTTCCAAAAAAGATCTGGAGGAAACACGGCGGCAAAACACGAAACAAAGTTAGACGTCAGCCGCCGAGTTTATTTTTGGTCTTTTTTTTTGAATTCACTTCTTAACCAATACCCAAATGGCGTGGATAACACCTGGCACCCAGAAAAATATTGTGAGCAGTAGATTGAGCCAAAATTGTACACCCAAACCCACTTTTAGAAATACGGACAATGGCGGTAGAAGAAACGCTAAAATAATTCGAATAATATCCAACTAACAACTCCCTGAATTTGACCCCGAAAATAGAATAGCCGGCCATATCCGAACCTGCCAGAAAATTTTGCCAAGATGCTAAATTCCTTTCTACAATGCTCGGAGAGCGCCCAGTTAATGGTGCTGTTTCCAGTGATGATGTAAGGGCATTTAGTTGGAAGAGCAAAATAAGTACAAAAAGGTGATTGACAGTAATCGCCACAGCGCCTAAATACCGACCCGCAAGCGATGCGCGGGTGTAGCTCAGTTGGTTAGAGTGTCGGCCTGTCACGCCGAAGGTCGCGGGTTCGAGTCCCGTCACTCGCGCCATTACTTGCAAAGCGATAGTTGGACTATCGAATAAAGCGCGTCACCAATGGTGGCGCGCTTTTTCTTTGATCTTTAGCTGCCCAGATATACCTTTATACTAAGCCAAATGACAAACGTGATGCTTCAATGCATAGAGAGAACAACAGAACAGTTAATTCTTTTGAAAGCATTGTGGTCGATGCTGGCTTTGAAAAAGCGCCAAATGGTGCAAAATCAATAATTTGCTGGCTTTTCTTTGGGCGAAAGCAACGCTATAGTTCAGCCCATATGTTCTGCGACGAAATTCCCCTTTACCTTTTCGGTGACGATGGATAAAAGGGCGCAGTATTAGGGCCAACTAAAACAAAAGGGGCTCCCATGGAGTCGTTACTGATTGAATACCTGCCAATCCTTATTTTTCTGGGGATTGCTGCCGTTTTGTCGCTAGTTTTTGTCGGACTGGCGATGTTGGTGGCGACTCAAAACCCGGACGACGAAAAATTATCCGCTTACGAGTGTGGCTTTGAAGCCTTTGAAGAATCACGAAATCAGTTTGATGTGCGGTTTTACCTAGTTGCAATTCTATTTATCATCTTTGATCTGGAAGTCGCCTTTCTGTTCCCATGGGCTGTGTCTTTGGGTGATATCGGCGTATACGGTTTTTGGTCCATGATGATATTCTTGGGGGTGCTCACGGTCGGGTTTGTATACGAGTGGAATAAAGGAGCTCTGGAATGGGAGTAGTTAACGCCAACAATCCAGCGGTTCGTGAAAATGCCGAAAACCCTGCAGAGACTGCATTTTTCGAAGGGCTGAACGATGAACTAACCGATAAGGGTTTCGTCGTTACTTCGATGGAAGACCTGGTTACCTGGGCCAGAACAGGCTCTCTGTGGTGGATGACCTTCGGTTTAGCCTGTTGTGCCGTGGAAATGATGCACACTAGCATGCCTCGTTATGATGTAGAGCGTTTTGGTTTTGCGCCGCGTGGCTCCCCCCGACAAAGCGATGTTATGATTGTTGCTGGAACTTTAACCAACAAAATGGCGCCGGCGATGCGTAAGGTCTATGACCAGATGTCAGAGCCTCGTTACGTAATCTCCATGGGTAGCTGTGCCAACGGTGGTGGCTACTATCACTATTCATATTCTGTTGTTCGCGGATGTGACCGGATTGTACCAGTCGACATTTATGTTCCTGGCTGCCCACCAACCGCTGAAGCTCTGTTGTACGGCATCCTTCAACTTCAGAGAAAAATTCGACGCACAGGGACTTTTGATCGGTAAAAGCAGCCTCTAAGTTCAATTTGAAACAGCGCAAAAGCGTGAAAGTGTAGCTCCATGCAAGATATTGCAGACCATATAAGTCAGTCTCTTGAGAACGATGTCTTATCAGCCTCTATTAATAAAGGCGAACTGACTATCATTGCTCGGGCCGATCATATTCAACAGGTTCTAACGTTCCTACGGGATGATCCTATCTGTTTGTTCAGACAACTTGTCGACATTTGTGGCGTTGATTATCCGGAACGCGCTCGTCGGTTCGATGTAGTATATCATTTGCTGTCAATTGAGCTAAATCAGCGAGTTCGGATAAAGGTTGAGACAGATGAAGATACACCTGTTCCTAGCGCGGTAGAGGTTTTCCCCGCTGCAGGCTGGTTTGAACGCGAAGCGTGGGACATGTACGGGATTTTCTTTGCTGGGCATCCAGACCTGCGGCGCCTGTTAACAGATTATGGCTTTAAAGGCTTTCCTTTGAGAAAAGATTTCCCGCTTACTGGTTTTGTTGAATGCCGATACTCAGAAGAAGCTAAACGCGTTATCTATGAGCCCGTAGAATTAAAACAAGAATTCCGGGACTTCGACTTTATGAGCCCGTGGGAAAGCGCCGAGTATATTCTACCTGGTGATGAGAAATCAGAGACCGAAGCAAGCGGTGGTGAGAAGTAATGTCTGAAGTCGATATTAAGAATTATTGCCTGAACTTTGGCCCGCAACACCCTGCAGCACATGGTGTTTTGCGCATGGTGATGGAACTTGACGGCGAGATCATCGAGCGTGTTGATCCTCATATTGGCTTGTTGCACCGTGGTACGGAAAAGCTGATTGAGCACAAGCAATATTTGCAGGCGATGCCTTACTTTGATCGATTGGATTATGTTGCGCCGATGAACCAGGAACATGCTTTTGTTTTGGCAATAGAAAAGCTCATGGATGCCGAGGTGCCGGAACGTGGCCAGTATATTCGGGTGCTATTCAGCGAAATTGGCAGAATATTAAATCATCTACTTAATCTCACGACACACGGGCTCGATGTTGGTGCGCTTACTCCTATTTTATGGGGCTTTGAGGAGCGGGAAACTTTGATGGAGTTTTACGAGGCTGTTTGCGGTGCGCGCCTGCATGCTGCCTATTTCCGTCCGGGTGGTGTCCACCAGGATCTGCCGAAAGGCTTGCCTGAGCGAATTATGGCGTGGACGGAGACGTTCCCTCAGACGCTTGAAGACATGGAAACGCTTCTAATCGATAATCGCATCTTCAAACAACGTAATGTTGATATAGGGCGGATTACTGTTGACGACGCATTGCAGTGGGGTTTTTCTGGTCCAATGCTGCGAAGCGTTGGTTTGCCTTGGGACCTGCGTAAGTCACAGCCCTATGAAGTTTACGACAAGATGGACTTTCAGGTTGCCGTTGGGACGTCCGGTGATTGTTATGATCGTTTCATGTTGCGAATTGCAGAGATCCGGGAATCCTTGAAAATTATCCGTCAATGCATTGAAAAAATGCCCGAGGGCCCGGTTATGTCGCTGGACAATAAAATTGCGCCGCCAAAACGGGCCGAAATGAAAACGTCGATGGAAGCGCTTATCCATCACTTTAAGCTATACACTGAAGGCTTCAAGGTACCAGAAGGGGAAGTGTATGCAGCGGTTGAGGCACCGAAAGGTGAGTTCGGCGTTTATTTAGTTTCTGACGGTAGCAACCGGCCATATCGCTGCAAAATCAGGGCACCCGGCTTTGTACACTTGCAAGCAATGGACTTTATGTGCCGTGGCCACATGTTGGCAGATGCACCGGCGGTACTAGGCGCTATGGATATTGTTTTTGGTGAGGTGGACCGATGACAGATACTGCAACATTTAGTTGGACTGTGGACAACGAGAAATTGGCGCAGCACCACATTGCGAAATATCCAGAAGGGCGGCAGCAAAGCGCTGTTATGCCTTTATTGGATATCGCGCAACGCCAGAACGGCGGACACCTGACCATAGAAATCATGGAATATATTGCAGCCTACCTTGATATGGCGCCGATCAAGGTGCAAGAAGTTGCAACATTTTACACCATGTACAACCACAAACCGATTGGCAAACATCACGTACAGGTATGTGGCACAACACCATGCTGGCTTCGTGGGTCTGACGACATTATGAAAGCGTGCAAATCCAAGCTTGGTATTGAAAAGGGCGAAACTACTGCTGACGGTCAGTTTACTTTGTCGGAAGTGGAATGCGCCGGTGCATGCGTGAATGCTCCCGCAGTGGCCATTAATGATGATTATTACGAAGACTTAACGCCCGAAAGCATGACCAAACTTCTTGATAATTTGGCTGCCGGGAAGGAAATTACTCCTGGCCCTCAAAACGGTCGGCAAACTAGCGCACCGGATGGTGGTGCTACAACACTCAAAGAATTCAATGGTAAAGAGGAGGGCGCCTGATGTTAGCTGACAAAGACCGCATCTTCACCAACCTCTATGGCCATCAAAGCCCCTTTATCGACGCGGCTATGAAGCGCGGCGACTGGGACGGTACAAAAGAGCTGATCGAAAAAGGTAAGGACTGGATTATTTCAGAGATGAAAGAGTCTGGCTTGCGTGGCCGCGGCGGGGCAGGGTTCCCGACAGGTCTCAAGTGGTCCTTCATGCCTAAAGAAACAGACGGTCGGCCTTCGTACCTTGTCGTAAATGCTGATGAAGGCGAACCCGGCACTTGTAAAGACCGTGATTTGATGCGTCATGACCCTCACAAACTTATTGAAGGTTGCCTGATTGCTGGTTTTGCGATGAATGCTGTTGCTGCGTACATCTATATTCGCGGCGAATTTTACCGTGAAGCGGAAGCACTGGAACAAGCGATTGATGAAGCTCGTGCAAAGGGTTTTCTTGGTAAAGATGCCTGCGGTACTGGTTATGCTTTTGACGTGTATGTGCACCGCGGTGCAGGCGCATATATTTGCGGCGAAGAAACGGCCCTAATTGAAAGCCTTGAAGGGAAAAAGGGTCAACCTCGCTTGAAACCACCATTTCCTGCCAACGTCGGTGTTTGGGGTTGCCCAACAACCGTTAACAATGTGGAATCAATTGCAGTTGCGCCAACAATTTTGCGGCGCGGCGGCGCGTGGTTCTCAGGCCTTGGAAGACCCAACAATACAGGAACCAAAGTCTTTTGTATTTCCGGGCACGTCAACAACCCGTGCAATGTCGAAGAAGAGATGGGTATCCCACTTAAAGAACTTATCGAGAAACACGCAGGGGGCGTGCGAGGCGGATGGGATAATTTACTTGCCGTTATTCCAGGCGGCTCTTCAGTACCGCTTATACCCAAAGATATTTGCGACACTATCCTCATGGATTTTGACAGCCTGCGCGATGTTCAGTCAGGTCTTGGTACTGCGGCAGTGATCGTAATGGACAAGTCGACAGACATTGTTAAAGCAATTGCGCGCCTTTCCGAGTTTTATAAACATGAAAGCTGCGGGCAATGCACGCCGTGCCGTGAGGGTACCGGGTGGATGTGGCGTGTTATGGAACGTCTCGTGACCGGTGAAGCAGACAAATCTGAAATTGATATACTTTTAGAAGTGACGAAACAGGTTGAAGGACACACAATTTGTGCGCTCGGCGACGCTGCTGCGTGGCCTATACAGGGTCTGATGCGTCATTTCCGTCCAGAAGTTGAGGCCCGTATCGATGCCTATCATGCGAAGGCGGCCGAATGATGAAAATAGAGTTCGAGACCATGAGTCGAGGCTTTGGTGTTATTGCACCAGAATCAGGAGAATGTGATGCCCACGTTAACGATTGACGGCACTGAAGTTACCGTTGACCCGGGAACAACGGTTTTGCAGGCATGTGAGGAAGCCGGCGTGGAAGTGCCACGTTTTTGCTATCACGAGCGCCTTTCCATCGCTGGAAATTGCCGTATGTGTTTGGTTGATATGGAAAAGTCACCCAAGCCTATAGCGAGCTGTGCGATGCCAGCCGGTGATGGCATGGTAATTCACACTAATACTGAGCGGGTTAAAAAAGCACGCGAAGGTGTGATGGAATTCTTGCTCATTAATCATCCGCTTGATTGCCCTATCTGCGATCAGGGCGGCGAGTGTGACCTGCAGGACCAAGCAATGGCTTTTGGTCGTGGTAAAAACCGCTACGATGAAAACAAGCGCGCCGTAAAAGACAAGGAAATGGGCCCGCTTATTTCCACCACAATGACCCGCTGCATTCATTGTATGCGATGTGTCCGCTTCTCCGAAGAGGTTGCTGGTGTTCCTGACATGGGTGCCCTGTACCGCGGTGAGAATATGCAGATTACAACTTATCTGGAAAAGACATTAGACAGCGAAATGTCTGGTAATGTGGTGGATCTGTGCCCTGTCGGTGCTTTGACGTCTAAGCCTTACGCTTTCACGGCACGAAGTTGGGAATTGAAGCACACACAGAGCATAGACGTAATGGATGCTATTGGCTCCAATATTCGCGTGGATACGCGCGGCGCCGCTGTGATGCGCTTCCTGCCTCGTTTGCATGAAGAAATTAACGAAGAATGGATAAGCGACAAAACCCGCTATGCATTTGATGGTTTAAAGGCTAGGCGTTTAGATTCAGCATACGTTCGTAAAGGCAAAAAGTTGACAGAAGCAAGCTGGAGCGATGCTTTCGCTGCTATAAAACGCTCACTTAAAGGCCTTAAAGGTAGTGAAATTGCTGCAATTGCCGGTGACCTAGCAGATATGGAGTCCTTGGCGGCTCTTAAAGATTTGATGAAAACACTGGATAGCGACCGTGTAGAGTGCCGCCAAGACGGCGCACATCTGGAAAGCGGCACCCGCAGTGGTTATATTATGAACAGTGGTATCGACGGTGTTGAAGATGCTGATTATCTGTTGATGGTTGGGGTTAATCCACGGACTGAAGCGCCTATTTTGAATTCACGGATACGCAAGTCTGCTCGCCACTTTGGCTTGAAGGTTGGGAATATTGGACCCACAGCAGATTTAACCTACAAAGTTTCGGAATACGGGGATGACGCTAGCCTCCTTGATGCTGTCCTCAGTGGAAAACATGAAGCGTCAAAGGCACTTAAGGCCGCCAAAAAACCTATGGTATTGATAGGCCAGGCCGCGCTTTCAAGAAGTGATGGCGACGCCATTTTAAAAGCTGCCCGCGATATTGCTGATAAATACTGCGTCAGCAAAGAATGGAACGGCTTCAATGTGCTTCATAACGCGGCTGGCCGTGTTGGTGGATTGGACTTGGGATTGACCACTGAGGGCGGCGTTGAAAAAATTCTGTCGGATGCAGAGACGGGCAAGCTCAAATTGGTATTCTTGTTAGGCGTCGATGAAATTGATACCTCGGCATTGAAGGGTACTACTGTTGTCTACGTTGGAACACACGGCGATGAAGGTGTGAAGCACGCTGACATCATATTACCGGCCGCCGCATATACTGAAAAATTTGGAACGTATGCCAATACCGAGGGTAGATTCCAGCGCGTTGAGAAAGCAACATTCGCACCTGGAAATGCTCGAGAAGACTGGACGATATTCAGAGCGTTGTCTGACGTATTGGGCAGCACTTTGCCGTATGACAATTTAGTGAGTCTTCGCAGCAGAATTGCAAAAGATGTTGAGGGTTTCGACCAAATCGACATTCGCCGTGCCACTGAGTGGGGCGATTTTGGCAAAGAAGGCAAAATCCAGTCCGGCGGAATCGTTCCGGCGTTTGAGAATTTTTATCACACTAACCCTATAGCACGTGCGAGCCAGATAATGGCTGATTGCATTGAAGCACGGGCAGGGCTGGTTGAGGAGGCGACGGGTACCAATGGTTGAGGCGCTTTATAATCTATTCGGGGTCGAAGGCGACTTCCTCTATTTAATCGCAATTGTAGCCGCGGTTCTGGCCGTTGTATTGCCATTATTAATTGCTGTTGCCTTTGCGGTTTACTTTGACCGTAAAATTTGGGCCGCTGTGCAAATGCGCCGCGGGCCGAACGTAGTTGGACCGTTTGGTCTGCTGCAATCGTTCGCCGACGGTCTTAAACTATTCCTTAAAGAAACCATTATACCTGCAGGTGCTAACAAAGTTATTTTCCTTATAGCGCCAATGATTACCTTCACTCTGGCGCTCATATCCTGGGCAGTTATTCCCTTCGACGAAGGGATGGCAATTGCCGACCTTAACGTTGGCATTCTATATATTTTGGCAATTTCATCACTGGGCGTATACGGAATTATCATGTCCGGATGGGCGTCAAATAGCCGGTACGCCTTTCTTGGCGCCCTTCGTTCTGCCGCCCAAATGGTTTCTTACGAAGTATCCATTGGTTTCGTTCTCGTATGTGTTTTGATCGCAGTCGGTTCATTGAATCTTTCGGATGTCGTCGAGGCTCAGGCTGGAAGTGTTCTGAATTGGTATATTTGGCCGTTTTTCCCAATATTTGTCATTTTCTTTATTTCAGCACTTGCCGAGACTAACCGACCGCCATTTGACCTGCCAGAAGCCGAAGCGGAGCTGGTTGCAGGATATCAGGTTGAATACAGTTCAATGGCCTTTGCTCTGTTCTTTTTAGGTGAGTATGCCAACATTTTGTTAATGTCGGCGGTAATGGCCATATTGTTCTTCGGCGGCTGGCATGCACCGCTCCCGTTCCTTGACTTCATTCCTGGATTTATCTGGTTGTTCATCAAAATCGGTGCGGGCTTTTGGTTGTTTGCAATGGTTAAGGCTTTTGTGCCGCGATATCGCTACGATCAATTAATGCGTTTGGGGTGGAAGGTATTTCTGCCATTGTCTCTATTTTTCGTTGTCTTCTACGCCGCCGTGATGGTTTACGGCGGTTTGTTGCCAACTAACAGTTAATGAAGGGCTTGATATAATGACTGCAGCTTTTCGAGCACTCAACAGCCTGCTTCTTCGGGAGTTTTTGTCGGCCTTTTGGTTGTCGATAAAATACTTTTTCCGGCCGAAGGCGACTATTAACTACCCGTTTGAAAAGGGGCCACTTAGCCCTCGTTTTCGAGGCGAGCACGCACTGAGGCGTTACCCAAACGGAGAAGAACGCTGTATTGCCTGCAAGTTATGTGAAGCAATATGCCCCGCACAAGCCATTACGATTGAAGCAGAGCCTCGTGAGGATGGCTCACGCCGTACCACCCGCTACGATATTGATATGGTTAAATGTATTTATTGCGGGTTTTGCCAGGAAGCGTGCCCGGTTGACGCCATCGTTGAAGGTCCAAATTTTGAATTCGCGACCGAAACCCGTGAAGAACTTTTGTATGACAAAGACAAACTGTTGGCCAACGGTGACCGCTGGGAACGTGAAATTGCGGTTAATCTCGCCGCTGATGCGCCGTATCGGTAAGGGAAACTAAAATAATGGATTTAACATTGACCGATATTGTATTTTACCTTTTTGCCGCCACTACTTTGGCATCTGGCGTTTTGGTAATTTCGGCTCGGAACCCCGTCCACAGTGTCCTATGGCTGATACTCGCTTTCTTTTCTGCTGCTGGCTTATTCGTGTTGATGGGCGCTGAGTTCCTCGCCATGCTTCTGGTTGTGGTTTATGTGGGCGCCGTTGCTGTACTGTTTTTGTTTGTAGTGATGATGTTGGACATCAACTTCACTGAGTTACGTCAGGGGATGATGCAACATTTACCACTTGGCGGGTTAATTGGCTTTATCCTTCTGGCCGAATTGGCTACGCTCGCTTTCGCTTGGAATTTTGGGGATGACGTTGCAAAAAATGCAGCTTCTCCTGTTCCCATAGACACCAGTGTCACTAACACCGAGGCTTTGGGTGTGTTGTTGTACACTGATTATATTTTCATTTTCCAGACAGCTGGGCTTATTCTTCTGGTCGCCATGATCGGTGCGATTGTGTTGACTCTTAGAGACCGTCCAGGCGTCCGCCGCCAAAACATTGGCCAGCAGGTCGCCCGTCGTCCGGAAGAAGCTTTTGATCTTGTAGATGTTGAAACCGGCGAGGGTGTATCCCTGCCGTCTAAGAAAGGCTAGGGCACAACCATGAGCGTTGGACTTGGGCATTATCTGACTGTAGCGGCCATCCTATTTGTGTTTGGCGTGTTCGGTATTTTCCTGAACCGGAAAAATGTCATCATTATACTGATGTCGGTTGAGCTGATGCTGCTCGCTGTAAACATCAACTTGGTCGCATTCTCTACTTTTCAGGGCGACATGGCGGGGCAGGTACTTGCTATGTTTGTACTAACAGTTGCAGCGGCTGAAGCGGCGATTGGCTTGGCTATTCTGGTTGTTTACTTCCGTAGTCGTGGTTCGATTGCGGTTGAAGATATCAATCAGATGAAGGGGTAGGGTTGATGATTTTTAAAGCAATTGTATTCCTGCCGCTCATCGGCTTCCTGATTGCCGGACTTTTTGGTCGGCAGATTGGTGACAAAGCCAGCCAGCTTGTAACGGCATCGCTCGTTTCGATTGCAGCGATCCTGTCCTGGTATGTTTTCGGCGATGTGACCATTGGCAGCAACAAATACTCCGTTCATGTTTTGGATTGGGTATCATCAGGCTCTCTGTCATTTAATTGGGCGTTCAAAATAGACACGCTCACCGCGGTTATGTTGGTAGTGGTGAATACTGTCTCGGCCTTAGTACATTGGTATTCCATGGGGTACATGGAAGACGATCCGCACAAACCACGCTTCTTTGCATATTTGTCACTGTTTACATTCGCCATGTTGATGTTGGTTACATCGGATAATCTGGTGCAAATGTTCTTTGGTTGGGAAGGCGTTGGCCTCGCATCATACTTATTGATCGGTTTTTGGTTCAAAAAACCAAGTGCAAATGCAGCTGCTATTAAAGCCTTTGTCGTAAACAGAGTGGGAGACTTCGGTTTCGCGCTTGGAATTTACGCAGTATTTTTGCTGGTTGGCTCAGTAGAAATCGACGTTATTTTTGCTCAAATCGGGCAATATGAAGATGCAACACTGTCTTTCTTGGGCCACGAGTATCATGCCATCACGGTTATAGCCCTTCTGCTATTTGTTGGCGCGATGGGTAAGTCTGCGCAGCTAGGGCTGCACACGTGGCTTCCTGATGCAATGGAAGGCCCTACACCCGTTTCTGCGCTTATTCACGCTGCAACCATGGTTACCGCCGGAGTGTTCCTTGTCGCTCGTTTCAGTCCGCTTTTTGAACTGTCTCCCGTTGCTCTAACAGTTGTGACTTACGTGGGCGCGGCTACGGCGTTGTTCGCGGCCAGCGTAGGACTGGTTCAGAATGATATTAAACGCGTAATCGCCTATTCAACTTGTTCACAGCTTGGTTACATGTTTGTCGCGCTCGGTGTGTCAGCATACGGCGGCGCCATTTTCCATCTGTTTACGCATGCTTTCTTCAAAGCGCTTTTATTCCTTGGTGCAGGTTCGGTTATTCACGCCATGCATCACGAACAAGACATGCGCAAAATGGGCGGGATCAAGAACAAAATTCCTTTGACCTACATTGTGATGCTTATTGGAACCTTAGCTATTACAGGCATGCCTGGGCTATCCGGATACTTTTCAAAGGACATGATCATCGAATCAGCCTACGCAGCTACAACGCCAGGCGCAGAGTTTGCCTTTGTTATGGTGGTTGCAGCGGCTTTGATGACAAGCTTCTATAGCTGGCGTCTTATTTTCATGACCTTCCATGGAGAAACACGCGCTGACAATCACACATTTGACCATGCGCACGAAGGGCCTTGGACAATCAAGTTGCCATTGCTGGTATTGGCAGCTGGTGCAGCGTTTGCAGGCTGGATGTATAAAGGCGCCTTTATCGGAGATGGCCGTTTTGCCTTCTGGAATGGTTCACTTGTAACATCCGCAGGGGATGTTATGGACCAAGCACACGATGTACCAGCTGCGGTGATCTGGTCGCCATTTGTTGCTATGGTAATTGGCTTCCTGCTTGCCTACCATTTCTACATGCGCGGCAACGATATTGCCAAGCGCACAGCTGAGACATGGGACGGGCTTTATGCCTTCCTGCTCAACAAGTGGTATTTCGACGAACTTTATAATTTCTTGTTCGTGCGCCCGGCATTTTGGTTGGGGCGGCAATTTTGGAAACGCGGCGACGAAGATACAATTGATGGCTTCGGCCCCAATGGTGTTTCTTCGCTAGTGGCGGGTTTGGCTGCGCGGGTGAGAAAATTACAAACCGGCTATGTTTATCATTATGCCTTTGCGATGATTATCGGACTTGCAATCGTTGTGACCTGGTTCATGGTCCAAAACGGCGCACATTAGGGCAGGAATTAAAATATGTTTTTTGGTGAAAATAACCTTCTGTCCTTGATGATGATAGCGCCGATTGTCGGCTCGCTAATCATTTTGTTTATCAAGCACAAAGATCCGGAAATAGAAAACCGGAATATTCGTTCGGTTGCCTTGTTCACGACGCTTATCACCTTCTTCATGGGATTAGACCTGTGGGCAGGCTTTGACAATGCAACGGCTGAATTTCAATTTGTTGAAAAAGTGGCATGGTTCGGTGACGGAATCAGCTACTATCTAGGCGTAGACGGAATTTCTGTTCTGTTTGTACTGTTGACGGCCTTCCTGATGCCTATTGTTATTCTTGCCAGTTGGGAATCGATCGGGAATCGCGTTAAAGAATATATGATCGCGTTTTTGGTTCTTGAAGCGTTAATGATTGGCGTATTCACGGCGCTCGACATTTTCTTGTTTTATGTCTTCTTTGAAGGCGGCCTGATACCAATGTATTTGCTGATAGGTGTTTGGGGTGGTGTGAACCGGATATACGCCAGCTTCAAGTTTTTCCTATACACGCTGCTTGGTTCAGTGCTGATGCTGGTCGCTGTTCTTTACATGTACCTTGAAGCAGGCACGACGGACATTCCCGATCTGATGCTACATAACTTCGATGCCGACGTTCAATCATGGTTGTGGCTGGCCTTCTTTGCCTCCTTTGCGGTTAAAATGCCAATGTGGCCTGTTCACACTTGGTTGCCAGATGCACACGTACAGGCGCCAACAGGTGGGTCTGTTATCCTCGCAGGAGTGCTTCTTAAGATGGGAGGCTACGGCTTTCTCCGTTTCAGCTTGCCAATGCTCCCTGAAGCAACAATCGAATGGTCTTGGCTGGTGTTTGCCCTGTCAATCATCGCTATCATATACACTTCGCTTGTCGCTTTGGTGCAGGAAGACATCAAGAAACTGATTGCCTATTCCTCTGTTGCACACATGGGTTTCGTAACAATTGGTATTTTCCTCCTCAATACAAACGGTATTGAAGGTGCAATCTTCACGATGTTGAGCCATGGGGTAGTCTCCGGTGCGTTGTTCCTGTGTGTAGGGGTTATTTATGACCGACTGCATACGCGTGAGATTGGTCGGTATGGTGGTCTTGCCATCAACATGAAAATTTACGCTGTTGTATTCATATTATTTTCCCTTGCCTCGGTAGGCTTACCGGGCACGAGCGGATTTGTCGGTGAGTTTTTAGTGTTGAACGGCAGCTTCGCCTATAATAGTTGGATCACCTTCCTCGCTGCAACAGGCGTTATTTTGGGCGCTGCCTACATGCTTTATCTGGTTCGCAGGTTGATATTCGGTGAACTGGACAAAGACGATGTGAAAGCAATGCCCGATTTATCGTTGCGCGAGAAAGTAATTTTTGTGCCGCTTGTGATAGTCGTATTGTGGATGGGCATTTATCCAAACAGCTTCCTGGAGCCGATGCATGCAAGTGTGCAAGCATTGCTTGAAAATCATTATTCAGTTGAAACCACTCATGCTGCAGCGAGCGAGGCTTTGCCCGTCGCTGTTGGCCGCTAAGGAGCTTACCGATGAACGGTGAAATTCCCGCCTTATTACCTGCCTTGCCAGAACTTTTTCTGGCAGTTGGGGCAATGATACTGCTGATGCTGGGTGTATTTCGAGGCAACGACAGCTTCAATTTGGTCACAAATCTGTCGGTTTTACTTTTGCTAATTTGCGCAGCCGTAATGGTAAGCGAAGTTGGTGGTGAGCGGCAGGTTACTTTTAATAACATGTTTGTCACTGATGCATTCGCGGTGTTTACTAAAATACTGGTTTTTGCAGGCAGTGCCGTTGCTTTACTGATCTCTGGCAAGTTCCTTGCCGAGCATAAAATCGCAAAATTTGAATATCCAATTTTGGTTCTGTTCGCGACCTTGGGTATGCTGATTATGATTTCAGCAAATAACCTGATGAGCTTATATGTTGGTTTGGAGCTTCAAAGCCTTTCCCTGTATGTGCTCGCGGCCATGAACCGAGACCGGTTGCGCTCAACTGAAGCTGGGTTGAAGTATTTTGTACTTGGGGCGTTATCGTCCGGGATGCTTCTTTACGGAATATCGCTTATCTATGGCTTCTCAGGCACAATGGAATTTGATGTACTGGCCACTAGTTTAAGCGGCGACGGCGCGCCTGCAATTGGTATCGTAATCGGCCTGGTATTCCTGCTGGCAGGTCTTGCATTCAAGGTTTCTGCCGTACCGTTCCACATGTGGACACCAGATGTTTATGAGGGCTCGCCAACACCGGTCACCGCGTTTTTCGCGGCGGCGCCCAAAGTCGCCGCAATGGCCCTGTTGGTGCGTGCCATGATTAATGGCTTCCCTGCGATGATAGATGAGTGGCAGCAAGTAATCATCTTTGTTTCCATTGCATCTATGCTGGTCGGAGCCTTTGTCGCTTTAGTGCAAACCAATATCAAACGACTGATGGCTTACAGCTCTATTGGCCACATTGGTTATGCACTTGTTGGTCTAGCTGCAGGCACTCAGGCTGGTATTGAGGCGCTACTGATATATCTAGCAATCTACCTTACTATGACCCTCGGTACTTTTGCAGCCATTCTGTCCATGCGCAAAAGCGATGGTATGGTTGAAAACATTGAAGATCTGGCTGGTCTTTCAGAAACTAATTTACCCATGGCTGTCGCCATATCGATCTTCATGTTCTCATTGGCCGGTATCCCATTATTAGCAGGCTTCTTCGGAAAATGGTTTATATTCCTGGCGGCTGTGGAAGCGGGACTGGTTCCGCTGGCAGTAATTGGTTTCCTTAGCAGTGTGGTGGCATGCTACTACTACTTGCGTATTATCAAAGTGATGTTCTTTGATGAGCCTTCTGGTGCATTTGAGGGCGGGCATGGTCGTGCGGTATCATTTGTAATCGGCACGTCTGCAATCTTGAATTCACCCGTTAGCTTCCTGCTAATTTCTTCGCTTGCCGGTGCTGCGGCTTGGGCTGCGAACTCCTTACTGTTCCAGTGAAGTCTCATTCCAGTTCCGACTGGGGTTTGCTGGCGCCGCATGGTACTGGCGTTGACTTTCGTGAAGTTTGCGAAAGCACTAACCTATTGGCCAACGCAGCAGGTACCAATGGTCTCGTTAGACCAACTTGGTTTGTTGCAGCAGAGCAGAAAGCGGGCAGAGGCCGTCGTGGACGCAATTGGTCTTCACCTGTTGGCAATCTCTATTGCTCCTATATATTTAGGCCATTAGTGAAAATATCAGAGCTTGCGAAATTGCCCTTTCTGGTTTCGCTTGCAGTTCGAGATACTTTTGTTGGGCTCGGCTGTTCGCCCAATAACGTGCTCTGCAAATGGCCTAATGATGTTCTGATTTCGGAAAAAAAGGCGAGCGGCATTCTAATAGAAAGCAATGCGACGCCCGGGTTGGCTGCAGATTATGTAGTGGTTGGTATTGGTCTGAATTTGGCACACTTCCCAAGCGATTCCCTTTTTCCGGCAACCTCCGTTGCCCTTGAAACCGGCGACACTCCAAAGGCCACCTCGGCATTCAAAATATTATCCCATGCAATTGACAACCGCATTCAATCTTGGATTGCCAAAGGCTCTGTTGATACAATCAACGAATGGCGCGTAAATGCATGGGGAATGGGCATGCGCCGACTAATTAGAACGAATGACGAATCCTTTCACGCAACATTGATTGGCCTACACGAAGATGGCGGCTTATCTCTACGGCTAGACAATGGTATAGAGAAACAGTTGTATGCTGGAGACGTTTTTTCTCTGACAACTAGTAGCTAAATATAGACCAGATTGAGAGTGCGCATATGTTACTGGCAATTGATGCAGGCAACACCAATACTGTATTTGCTTTGATAGATGACGGCGAAATCGTACAGCAGTGGCGATTGTCGACCGATGATCAACGAACTATTGATGAATATATGGTTTGGATCAGCCAATTGATGATGCTCCATGATCGAAATGCAGACGATGTTAGTGGGGCCATCATCGCCAGTGTCGTCCCCCAAGTGGTTTGGCCCCTCTCAAAGTTATGCACGAGCTATTTCAATTGTAAGCCAATGATTGTTGGTACACCTGAAGTAGAACTTGGCATCGGCATTTTAGTTGATAACCCGGGAGAAGTCGGTGCGGATCGACTTGTAAACGCCGTTGCCGCTGACAAAATTTATGGCGGACCGTTGGTAGTTGTGGATTTTGGTACAGCCACGACGTTTGATGTAGTTGGTCCCGACGGTTCCTATCTGGGCGGCTTAATCTGCCCAGGAATTAACCTGTCCCTTTCAGCATTGCACCAAGCAGCAGCAAAACTTCCTCGTATTGCTGTTACAGCGCCAGTTGCAAAACATATTACCGGCAAGACAACGCAAGAAGCGATGCAATTTGGAATTTTTTGGGGATACGTCAGCATGATTGAAGGGCTCGTTCAACGTTTGAAGGACGAACACAGCCCTGACCTTAAAGTGTTGGCGACAGGTGGCCTTGCAACAATTTTTGCCAACCGCACCAAAGCTATTGATGAAGTGGCCGGAGAGCTTACGCTTGAAGGTCTGCGGCTAATTTACGAGCGGAATACCTAATTGCCTTACATGAAAAAAAGCGATGAGCGCCTGTTGTTTTTACCATTAGGCGGATCAGGTGAAATCGGCATGAACTTGAACCTTTATGCCCATAAGGGCGAATGGCTGATGGTTGATTGCGGTATGTCGTTCGCTGATGACCATTTCCCTGGGGTGGACTTGGTGTTTCCTGATCCAACTTTCATAGAGCGGGAAAAAGATCAACTATTGGGTTTGGTGGTTACACACGGTCACGAAGATCATATTGGGGCTATACCACACCTTTGGCGGCGTCTTGAATGTCCAATATATGCCACCTCTTTCACTGCCGCCCTGATAGAGGATAAACTGGCAGAAGCGGGCCTTTTAGATGACGTGCAGCTGCATATCGTTGAAAAAGATGCCCCTTTTGAATTGGGCGGCTTTAAAATAACTTACTTGGCCTTGGCCCATTCTATAGCAGAGGGAAACGGCCTCATTTTGGAAACATCGGCAGGTATCATTTTTCATACCGGTGACTGGAAGTTAGACCCAAACCCTCTTATCGGCCCCATATGTCCATCCGACAAACTGAAAGCCCTGGGTGACAGGGGTGTCCTAGCAATGGTCGGTGATTCCACCAATGTATTTAATCCGGAAAATGCCGGGTCAGAATCTGCTGTTCGCGATAGCCTGATCCAGATGTGCAAAAACCTATCTGGGCGAATTGTCATTACTACTTTTGCCTCAAATGTTGCTCGGCTGGATACTGCTGGCGAGGTAGCCCGTGCAACAGGGCGCCATATCGTGCTTCTTGGCCGGTCAATGCAACGCATAACCAAAGCCGCGAAAGCAACTGGATACCTCAAAAATTTCCCTGATATTCTAGATGAAGAAGACGCAAGCCATATGCCCCGCGATAAATTGCTTATTCTTTGCACCGGCTGCCAGGGCGAGAGTCGCGCAGCATTGGCCCGAATTGCGCGAGATGAGCATAGACATCTAACACTGGCGGCAGATGACACGGTTATTTTCTCATCGAAGATAATACCAGGCAATGAATTAGTGCTAGGGCAACTATTCAACACATTGGTTTCCAACAATATTCGTGTGGTTACCGAAAAAGATGCATTTGTACATGTGTCAGGTCACCCCGGCCAGGCTGACTTGATAGACATGTACAGTTGGGTGAAGCCGCGTGTTGCTATACCTGTTCACGGCGAAGCCCGCCACCTAATCGCTCACGCCAAACTTGCGAGAAACGAAGGCGTAAAGCACACATTAGTACCTTCAAACGGCGATATTATTGAGATTTCAGAGAGCGGTCTGCACAAAGTCGACGAAGCGCCTTTTGGCAGAATCATTTTAGATGGCGGGCAAGTTATGCCTGCGGACAGTGCTTTCATGGGGGACCGCCGCAGAGCAGCACAACAGGGTTTTATTACTGCGAGTATAGTATTTGAAGAAAATCAGCTTGCTGCTGATCCACTGTTGGCTATTTTAGGGTTGCCAGCTTCAGACCCTGATATTTTCTATGATCAATTGCTTGATGCTAGCGAAGTTGCCATAGATAGAATGCCTACAAAACATCGATTAAGTGACGAAAAAGTTGAAGAAGCTGTTCGCATATCAATACGTCGGCTATGCAGGGCAAAGCTTGGAAAGAACCCTGGGGTTGCAATACTTATAACCCGTCTGGAGTATAGTTAATATGAAATACATAGATAGGAAAAGCCATGATTGGTAAGTTGAATCACGTTGCAATTGTGGTGCCCGACCTAGAAGCTGCTAGTGCAGTTTATAGGGATACGTTGGGGGCGGATGTATCAGAACCAAAAGATTTACCTGATCACGGTGTAACAACCGTTTTTGTGAATCTGCCCAATACAAAAATCGAACTTTTGTTGCCACTTGGGGAAAACTCCCCCGTAGCAAAATTTTTGGAGCGGAACAAAGACGGCGGAATGCATCATATTTGTTATGATGTTAATGATATATATGCCGCCAGGGACAAGTTAATTGCAGATGGTGCCCGGATTTTGGGAAGTCCAGAACCTAAAATAGGTGCTCATGGAAAACCCGTTTTATTTCTACACCCGAAAGACTTTTGTGGAACTCTTGTCGAAATTGAACAGGTATAAATTCAATGGGTAGTGTGACAATAATATTAGTTTATGTGGTCATTTGGTGGCTTGTTTTCTTTGCTGCCTTACCCGTAGGCGTAAAACATCAAAGCGATCCGGATGAAAATACAGTTGAAGGTACCGATCCTGGCGCGCCGTCCAATCCAAACTTGAAGAAAAAAGCGATTTACACAAGCGTGATCGCCTTGGCGCTGACTATTGCTTACTATTTCGTTGCAAATTCGGACCTTATTAGTTTTCGTGCCTAGATATAGGAACTGAAAGCCATAAAAAAAACAGGGCATAAAACCCTGTTTTTTGATGTTCAGATGACGAAAATACGTTTTCCGTTATTATCACCTGAATATCACGCCCTCCCTGAGCGTGGGCCACGACATTGCGTTGGCAATTTATGGTGCGAAGGTAGAAAAAACCCGTGCCCATGTCATCCTGTAACGCGCTTACACATATGAATTGGCAATTCATCTGTTTGCTTGTTGTGACCCATATGCAACAACTTTCGAAACCTGTTATCTGTTCAATCTCGCTGTGATCAGCAAGAAAATGACTGACCCTTTGAAATAGAGATTGCCTTTGCTCACCGTAACCTCCAAAACAATGAAATGTTGACCGGCGCCGCCGAGAATAATTTGATAGGTTCGTTATGCGATTAAGTCGTTATTTTTTACCCACTTTAAAGGAAACGCCAGCAGATGCTCAAATAGCGTCGCACCGCTTGATGCTAAGGGCTGGAATGCTACGTCAAGGTGCTGCCGGGATTTATAGCTGGTTGCCCTTGGGCTTACGAGTCCTCAAAAAAGTTGAAGCCATTGTCAGGGAAGAGCAGGATCAAGCAGGTGCGCTTGAAATGCTAATGCCGACAATACAATCTGCTGACCTATGGGAAGAAAGCGGAAGATACGACGACTACGGCAAGGAAATGCTGCGCATAGAAGACCGGCATGGTCGGCAAATGTTATTTGGCCCAACCAATGAAGAATTGATTACGGATATATTCCGGCGTGAGGTCAAGTCCTACAAAGATCTACCCAAAAACCTGTACCATATTCAATGGAAGTTCCGGGACGAGATACGCCCCCGGTTTGGCGTTATGCGTGGTCGTGAATTCCTGATGAAGGATGCTTACAGTTTTGACATGACCGCAGAAGAGGGCGTCAAATCATACAACACAATGTTTGTCGCTTATCTTAGAACTTTTGCACGCTTGGGCGTGCGAGCTATACCTATGCGCGCTGACACCGGACCAATCGGTGGTGATCTAAGCCATGAGTTTATTGTTTTGGCCGAAACCGGTGAAAGCGAAGTATATTTTGACAAAGGTTTCAATGACTTCGATCCGATGGCTATCAAGCCAGATGACAGCACCGAACTCCAGAGCGTTGTTGATCAATGGACCAGTCTCTATGCGGCAACGGACGAAATGCACGATGCCAACTCCTCGGCAGCAACAAAAGCTGATCTCGCTCAGGGTCGAGGCATTGAAGTAGGTCATATTTTCTTTTTCGGCGACAAATACTCCAAACCAATGAAGGCAGAAATACAGGGCCCTGACGGTAAGCCGATGCCCGTGCAAATGGGGTCATATGGTATTGGTGTATCAAGGCTAGTCGGCGCCATCATAGAAGCCAGCCACGATGACAACGGCATTATCTGGCCCGAAGCTGTTGCGCCCTTCAAGGTAGGGCTAATGAATTTAGCCACCAAAGATGAAGAATGCACCGCTGCTTGTGATGACATATATACTGGTCTGATCAGTGCTGGTGTTGAAGTATTATATGATGACCGGGCTGTGGGAGCAGGGGCAAAGTTTACCAATATGGATTTAATTGGACTGCCCTGGCAAATAGCCCTTGGTAACCGCGGGTTCAAAAACGGTATCGTTGAGCTCAAAAATCGCCTGACCGGCGACCGCGAAGAAATTGCGCTTAACGAAATAGTCGCTAGAGTTACGCAAAATTAAGTTGTAACGACAGCAAAATAGGGAATTTCAATTGTTTGCTCGCGGATTTGAAGCAGCCGTCGCTAAAAAATACTTATTGCGCCCGCCAGAGGACGGATTCATTTCTTTGAATGCAATACTTTCGGCTGTTGCCATTGCCATAGGTGTTTGGGCGCTCATATTCGTTATGTCGATTATGAATGGATACCGGGTAAATCTTCTAGATAAAATTCTTGGTTACCACGGCCATGTACTCGTGCAGGGCTACGGTGGCCAGATTGAAGACTATCAGGCGTTAACCGACCGATTATCACGGGTTCAGGGGGTAGTTTCTGCGCTACCTTTCACAGAATCACAGGTGATGCTCACGAATAATGGCCGTGCTTGGGGCGCGCTTGTTCGCGGCCTTCCCGATGAACAGTTTAACATTGAAAAATTAAATATAAACAAAGTAATATCAGGATCTGTTGATGTTACGCCTGAAATGGGCGGCGTCATCTTAGGGGTAGAGCTTGCCCGAAATTTGAGCGTAACAGTTGGCGATTCAATTACCATTGTTAGCCCAAGAGCCGTGTCTACACCCTTTGGGTCTACACTTCGATATTTGTCCTATCCTGTTTCGGCGGTTGTAGAGATTGGCGTCTTCCAGTTCGATGAAAGTTTTGTCGGCATGCCGTTATCTGAGGCACAGCGATTTTTTAGGATGGGGGATTCTGTCACCAACATTGAATTTTTCCTAGAAGACCCGGATATGATCGATGAAGTTGGCCCAGAAATGCGTGAAATAGCGGGAAGTCAGGCGTTTGTTCGCGGTTGGCGCAGCTTTAATTCAGCATTGTTTGGCATACTGCAGTCCGAACGTGTGATGATGTTTATCGTTTTGTCGCTTATCGTGTTAGTGGCCGTCTTCAATATAAGCTCCAGCTTGTTCATGCTGGTAAAAGACAAGCGCGCAGATATAGCGATACTGCGTACAATGGGAGCAACCAGTACCTCCGTTAGGCGCATTTTTGTTACCGTAGGGCTTGCAATAGGATCTATAGGGATAGTGCTGGGTATTCTGCTTTCTGCTTTGTCCATCTATTACATTGATGAGCTCAAAATAGCCGTTGAGACTATTTTGGGTATTAACGTCTGGGATCCATCAGTCCGCTTTCTGAGTGAAATGGATGCCATAATTGACTGGACTGAAACAACAATTACGATTGTTCTAGCCATTATATTGACGTTCATCGCAACTATTTTACCTGCGAGCCGGGCAGCCAAACTAGATCCTGTCGAAGTTCTTAGATATGAGTAAGGCTGCATAATGGGGCATATTCTTGAAATTGTTGATTTAAAACGATCATTCCATCAAGGTCATAAGACAATTGACGTTCTTCGTGGGATCGAATTAACCGTCAATCCTGGTGAGTTGGTTGGGCTTGTTGGAGCGTCAGGCTCTGGGAAATCAACACTTTTGCAAATTGCAGGTTTATTGGATAAGTCCAGTTCCGGGGAAGTCACTATAAGCGGCATAAAAACCCGCGGTATCACGGACGACACACGATCTGCAATTCGCCGGGAACGACTAGGATTTATCTACCAGTTTCATCACCTGCTACCGGAATTCACTGCACTGGAAAATATAGCCTTAGCAGCACGTATAAGCGGTGCGACTGAAAAGGACGCCCGTGATAAAGCAAAAGCATTGCTTGCTGAATTAAAACTAGATGACCGCGAGGACCATATTCCGGCAAAATTGTCTGGCGGTGAGCAACAACGAGTTGCCATTGCCAGAGCGCTGGCCGGTGAACCAGAGCTAATTCTGGCTGATGAACCAACCGGAAATTTGGATGAAGCGACAGCGGTGCGAGTGTTCGATCTTTTTGTTGAAACTGTTAAAAACCGAGGCGTAGCGGCGCTTATTGCCACGCACGATATGGCTCTTGCCAACAAAATGGACCGTCAGTTTATTTTGAAGGACGGCAATTTACACCCCAAATAACATGCAAGCCTTGAGCACGCTCCTCACTCGTACTATTCTGAAAATGTTGATCAATCAGGGGAGGGGAAGGTCATGGAATCCTTATTACACATTAATTGGCTTGCCGTTATCGCATCAGGGGTAGTTAACCTGTTTGTTGGCGGGCTTTGGTACGGACCAATCGCTGGCAAGGCTTGGATGGAAGAAGTAGGCCTTACGAAAGAAGAAATTGAAGAGAGCGGCGCGCCAACTGCTGCAATGATCAAAAGCTTCATTGCTACTATGATTATGGCTGTTGGCATGTCTTTGCTTATTGGCTGGTCTGATGTCGCAGTTGGAGACTGGCTCGGGGGTGCGCAAATTGGGGCGACGGTGGCCATCTTGGTGGTGGGCGGCTCTGTTTTTCCAAATTACGCCTTTGAAAGCAAGAGCTTGCGACACTTTATTATTCATTTAGGAAACATTACAGTTTCCATGGCCCTCATTGGTGCATTACTTGCCGCGTGGCGGTAAACTGTTTGGAGTAATTCTATATGCCTCACGCTGACTTTGTTCATCTGCGTGTCCACACGGCTTATTCCCTCTCTGAGGGAGCAATTCACGTTAAGGACCTAATAAAGCAATGCGTAGGGCATCATATGCCGGCTGTCGTAGTCACCGATTCAGACAATATGTTTGGAGCGTTGGAATTCTCTAAATACGCGACTGAGTCAGGCGTGCAGTCAATCCCGGGGGTAACACTTTCGGTTAAAGTCCCGTCGAATAAACCGTCAGAGGCTTCAAAATCTCCCAAAGCACATCCGGAACCGGCGAAACTGGTGTTAATTGCCCAGTCCCGCGCTGGCTACGGAAATTTAATGAAAATAGTTTCAAAGGCCCACTTAAGCAGTGACCCTCAAACCGGAGTACAACTGGATGTTGCTGAATTGGAGGGATATTCGGAAGATGTGATTTGCCTTTCAGGGGGTGTGAGCGGGCCTGTTGGTCGACTACTTCTAGAAGGCAAACCTGACGATGCTTTGAATTGCCTGAAAGTTCTCAAACATTATTTTGTCGATCGGCTTTACGTAGAAATCGGCCGACACGAAGAAGAAGCAGAAAACCTAACAGAAGAAGCCTTTCTGGATATGGCATATGAGTTAGACCTGCCCATTGTAGCAACCAATCAGCCCTTTTTTGTTGGTGCAGACATGTACCAACCCCATGATGCACTCCTCTGTATGGCGGAAAGCTCTTATGTTGCGGCGACCGACCGACGAAAATTAAACCCAGAATACCGGTTTAAGTCTTCTGAGGAGATGGTCCAGCTATTTGCAGACCTGCCCGAAGCCATCGAAAATACTGTTAATATTGCTCAGCGCTGCCACTTCAGCGTTGAGGAAATTGACCCACTACTACCTAATTTTACCAGCGGGTTAGATGTTTCCGAAGCAGATATGCTGAAAAAAGATTCGGAAGAAGGTTTACAGCGTCGCTTAAAAATTAAGGCAACCCGAGAGGGATTAAAGACTGGCCGTGATGAAACATGGGAAAAAGAATATTGGGACCGTTTGGACTTTGAACTAAAAGTTATTAACCAAATGGGTTTTCCCGGATACTTCCTCATCGTTGCTGACTTCATTCAATGGGCAAAGGACAATTTTGTGCCTGTTGGACCCGGACGAGGGTCGGGAGCAGGGTCGGTAGTCGCGTGGGCGCTAAAAATCACCGATTTGGACCCTTTACAGTTTTCCTTACTTTTCGAGCGTTTTTTGAACCCCGAACGCGTATCAATGCCCGATTTTGATATCGATTTTTGCCAAGATAAACGCGAGCAAGTTATCAAATACGTGCAGGAAAAATACGGGTATGACCGAGTTGCGCAGATTATTACATTCGGAAAGCTTCAGGCTCGGGCAGTTGTAAAAGCATGCGGCCGCGTATTGCAACAACCTCACGGTGTTACAGACCGACTTTCAAAAATGATTCCGAACGATCCCGGCAGCGCGATGAGTCTAAAAGAGGCAATCGACAGCGAGCCAAGGTTACGTGCAGAAATAGACTCTGACGAACTGACGAAAAGCGTGATGGAACGTGCCCTTAAACTGGAAGGTTTTTATGCTCATTCTTCCACGCACGCCGCCGGCGTAGTCATCGGCGACCGACCACTCGATGAGCTTGTTCCGTTATACCGCGATCCTAAGTCTGACATGCCTGTAACTCAGTTCAATATGAAATGGGTCGAACAAGCGGGGCTGGTAAAATTCGACTTCTTGGGCCTGAAAACTTTGACGGTACTAGACCGTGCCGTCGAGTATGTGAAAGAGCGCGGTATTGAAATTGATCTTGATAACCTGCCGCTGGATGACGCGCTTTCATACGAAATGCTGCAACGCGGTGATGCAGCTGGCGTATTCCAGCTTGAGAGTACGGGCATGCGCTCGGTTCTAAAAGGTCTGAAACCAGATAAGTTTGAAGATATCATTGCAATCGTGGCTCTATACCGACCCGGCCCTATGGATAATATCCCTACATATATTGACCGCAAGCACGGTCGAGAAGAGGTTCAATATCCGCACCCAATTCTCGAAGAAATATTGAGCGAAACATACGGCGTTATCATTTACCAGGAACAGGTGATGCAGATCGCGCAGGTCATGTCAGGCTATAGCCTTGGTGAAGCTGACATCCTACGGCGTGCGATGGGTAAAAAAATTCAGGAAGAAATGGATAAGCAACGCGGCCGTTTTTGCAACGGTGCCGTAGAGCACGGTATTGATTTCGAAAAAGCCAGTTTTATATTCGATTTGGTCACCAAATTTGCATCTTATGGGTTTAACAAGTCGCACGCTGCAGCTTATGCTCTAGTGGCGTATCAAACCGCATACATGAAAGCCAATTATCCCGCTGAATTCATGGCCGCGATAATGACACTGGATTTAGGAAACACAGATAAACTCAGTGCTTTCAAACAGGAATTACAGCGTGCCGAAATACCGCTTCTTCTGCCAGATATAAATAACTCCCATGTTGCATTTGTAGTTGAAGAAAATAAGCAACCTTACTGTGAATCAGAAGAGGATCCGCGACATAACCTGGCAATTCGCTATGCCCTGGGAGCAATCAAAGGTGTTGGGGAAAAAGCTATGGAAGCGATCATAGCGGAACGCACCGAAAATGGTCCATTCAAAGACGTCTTTGATTTTGCGGACCGCATTGACCCTCGTTTAGTCAGTAAACGCCAGATCGAACGTTTAGCCTCCGCTGGAGCTTTCGATGGATTAATTGAAGACCGCGCTCAGGCGTTTGCTGCAGCTGAAATAATCCAGCGTACCGCACAAATGCAAACTCAAGAGCGAGAAAGTAATCAAGTAAGTTTATTCGGCGGGGACGCAGCTGCACAGATTGACCGACCCACGCTTCCAATAGTGAAAAGCTGGACCGCCACGGAGCAACTAGAACAGGAAAAGAAGGCGCTAGGTTTCTATCTCTCTGCCCACCCGCTCGATTCTTATGCAACGCTTTTAGAACGGGAACGCATCATTCCCGCAAAAGAAGTCATGACCGACGCTGGCCTGATCGGGCAAACTGTTCGTATGGCTGGTGCAATAGCGGGCTATCGAGAGGGAACTAGCAAACGAGGAAACAAGTTTGGTCGGCTGACACTGTCAGACCGGACAGATGGTTTTGAACTTATGTATTTCGGCGATGACATCGACCATTTGCGTCGGCTGGTGGAAGAGGGTGCACCAGTTGTTGTTTCAGCACAAATCAGAAAAAGAGACGATGACGACAGTATTGGCCTTTCATGCCGCAGCATAGAATCACTGGAAGCTGTCGCCGCTAATTCTTCAAAAGGATTGTTTATCGAAATTGAAAAACCAGAGGCATTCTCATCTATGAAAGCTGTGCTAGATCGCAAAGCGGGTGGTAAGGGGAAAATAACCATAAAGTTTGGCGTTGCAAAGGATCAGAGATTTGCTGAATTCCGCCTGCCAGGTGGATATAAAGTTTCACCAGAGTTACGACAGGCTATCGCTGCGGAAATAGGTGTTTCTTCTGTGGAAGAGATTTAACCGTGACAAATCCAGTAAGAAAGTCGATTGCACCGGCGGTGCCAGCATCTTCAATACTGCTAATCCGAGATGGTAGAGGCGGTATTGAAGTCTTGATGACGGAACGGGCAAAAACCATGCGTTTTGCACCGGGCGCCCTTGTCTTTCCCGGCGGTAAAGTTGATGCGGCTGATTTGCAGCGTTGGCGCTGGCAACGATACCTTAAGCATAATAGACGAAATCTAGCGGATGCCTCTCTTAGAATAGCGGCGGTGCGAGAACTATACGAAGAGACCAATATTCTCCTCGGCGAAACAAAATTTGAAGATGTAATTCGAACAAAACTGTCGTTTGACAGCCTCCTGCGTGTGGGATCTGTAAAATTGAAGCTGGATGAAATGGAACCGTTTGCACACTGGGTCACTCCCGAAACTGTACCACGGCGGTTTGACACCTATTTTTTTCTAGCTGCCGATGATGGCCATGTTGAAAAACATGATGGCGTAGAGGCTGTGACAGCTCGTTGGTATAAACCTCGGGATATACTTGCTGATTGGGAGAATGATAAAGTACCGCTTATGTTTCCTACACGCCTCAATCTGATTAAACTTGCGCGGTCATCAACCGTTACGGCAGCTCTTCAAGCTGCACGCCAAGCACCGGTAGTGCGGGTTTTACCACAACTGGAAATGAGGGAAGCAGGCGTAAATATCACCATTCAAAAATCTGCAGGCTACGGCGTGACGCGCGCGACAGAGAAAGAACTGTCCGTGGAGTCTGTAAAAAGATAACTTTTTTGTAAGAAAACGCTTGATCTCTGCGCGTCACATGCCTATACGGGCGTCGACTTCACACGCAGGGGTCGGCTACTCATCGTGTTGGTGAGGCGCCATCCGGTGTTGACCTAAGCCATAATGGTACGGCAACGCAACCCTGCGGAGGCATAACCGGAAAAGGAATATCTTATGACCATGCCCCTAGTAGACATGCGCGCATTGCTTGAAGCAGGCGTACACTTTGGCCACCAAAAACATCGTTGGAATCCTAAAATGGCGCCGTTTATTTTCGGCGATCGCAACGGAATCCATATCATTGACCTGTCACAAACAGTACCATACTTCAGCCGCGCCCTTCAGGTTGTTCGCGACGTAGTAGCCGGTGGTGGTCGTGTACTTTTTGTTGGCACCAAGCGTCAAGCGTCTCCAATTATCGCCGAGGCCGCAAAACGTTGCGGCCAGTATTATGTAAATCACCGTTGGCTTGGTGGTATGATGACTAATTGGCAGACTATCTCCAAGTCAATCAAGCGCCTGAAGCAGTTGAACGAAAAACTGAACCAGGAACATACTGGTTTGACCAAAAAAGAAACACTGCAGATGACTCGCCAACGCGACAAACTGGAGTTGTCTCTCGGCGGTATTCAGGACATGGGCGGGCTTCCTGACCTTGTGTTCGTTGTCGACACTAATCGTGATGACATTGCAATTGCAGAAGCCAATCGTCTTAAGATTCCGGTAATCGGCGTAATTGATACAAACTCTAAGCCAGACGGAATTGACTACCCAGTACCCGGTAACGACGACGCAACGCGAGCAATTCGCCTATACTGTGATCTAGTTGCTGGCGCCGTTCTCGATGGAATTCAGGCTGACCTCGCTTCTAAAGGTGTTGACCTTGGCGCAGCCGACAAAACTCCTGTTGAAGCTGTAGTAGAAGAAGCTCCTGACGCTTCTGAAGAAACTGCAATGTCAGAACCTGCGATGGCAGAAGTAGAGGCTACTGGTGAAGCTGCCCCTGAAGCAGAAGTTGCAGCAGAGGAAAAGCCCGCGGCAGCGAAAAAAGCCCCTGCGAAAAAAACGCCTGCAAAAAAGCCCGTCGCTAAAAAAGCGGCTGTGAAAGAAACAGTGGAAAAAGCACCAGCAAAAAAAGCACCAGCGAAGAAGCCTGCTGCGAAGAAAACAGCTGCAGCAAAACCTGCGGCAACCAAAAAAGCACCAGCGAAAAAAGCGCCAGCCAAAAAGGCAGCAAAAAAAGAAGCTGAGTAAGCCTGTAAGAGGCCTCCCCGGACGTTACAGTCCGGGGCTTACTCACAGTAATTAATTAGTGATTATGTGATCACAAGGAGAATCCCCATGGCACAGGTTACCGCCGCACTTGTAAAAGAACTCCGCGAAATGTCTGGCGCAGGCATGATGGACTGTAAAAAAGCCCTTACCGAAAATGATGGCAATCTTGAAGCCGCGATTGATTGGCTCCGCACCAAAGGCTTGGCATCTGCCGGTAAAAAACAATCACGCGTCGCTGCAGAAGGTTTGGTTGCTTTAACAACTGACGGCGCAAAAGGAACGGCCGTAGAAGTTAACTCTGAAACCGACTTCGTGGCTCGAAATGAGCAATTTCAGGGCCTTGTAAGCGATATTGCTTCTGTTTCATTCTCCGTTGGTGACGATGTTGATGCCATTTCTGGCGCGACATACCCCGGGAGCGCAAAGACTGTTGCTGAAACAGTAACGGACGCGATTGCAACAATCGGCGAAAACATGAACGTGCGCCGCGCCAAAACTGTAACAGTTGAGAATGGTGTTGTTGCTTCTTATGTACACGGTGCTGTTGCTGATGGCATGGGCAAGATTGCTGTACTTGTGGGCCTTCAGTCAAATGCAAGTGCAGATACACTAGCGGCGCTTGGCAAGCAGTTGGCTATGCATATCGCTGCCGCAAACCCTGCATCGTTGTCCGAGGACGACCTGGATCCTGAGATGGTTGAGCGCGAAAAACAAGTCCAGATGGATAAGGCACGCGAGTCTGGTAAACCAGAAGCAATCATCGAAAAAATGATTGTTGGTCGCATGAGAAAGTACCTCGAAGAAGTTGTTTTACTGCACCAAACTTTTGTTATTGACGGTGAAACAAAGATTTCAGCTGTAATCGACGCAGTCGCAAAAGAGGCTGGTACGCCGATCGAACTGGTTGAATATGTTCGCATGGAAGTTGGTGAAGGCCTTGAGAAAAAAGAGGATGACTTTGCTGCCGAAGTCGCAGCTGCGGTCGGAGCCTAATTATTATAAAATGAGTTTTGAAGGCCCGGGTAAACTGCCCGGGCTTTTTTATTGTCAAATGCTTGGCACATAGATTAAAAAATGTTTGAAAATTCTAAATCAATCATAGTCAATTCCGGGTGAAGCAGATAAGCTGCGCCGACAATGGGCCTTAAGTACGTCCGGGGGAAATTTAGGGGAGTTTTGCCACTTATGTCTCAAGTGCCACGCTACAAACGTATCCTGTTGAAGCTGTCTGGGGAAGCCCTTATGGGCAAAGGCTCTTACGGGATCGACCCAGAAACTGCTACTAGAGTTTCTAACGAGATTAAACAAGCTCGAGAGATTGGGGTGGAAGTTTGCGTTGTTGTTGGCGGCGGAAATATTTTCCGGGGCATTAAAGGCGCAGCCGCAGGCCTCGACCGGACAACAGCAGACCATATGGGCATGCTGGCAACGGTCATGAATGCATTAGCGCTTCAAAACGCACTTGAACAAGTGGGCGTTGATACGCGTGTTTTATCTGCCATTCCGATGGCGAATGTTAGTGAGCCATATATCCGAAGAAGAGCCATCAGACATTTGGAAAAGGGTAGAATTGTTATTTTCGCAGCTGGTACAGGCAACCCATTTTTCACAACCGACACGGCAGCAGCACTTCGTGCAGCGGAAATGAACTGCGACGCCTTGCTGAAAGGGACACAGGTTGACGGGGTTTACAACGCCGACCCCAAAAAGGACTCGTCTGCAAAAAGATACGAAACCCTCACCTATATGGATGTCCTGCGGCAAGACCTGCAAGTGATGGATGCATCGGCAATTTCATTAAGCCGAGAAAACAATATTCCGATTGTTGTGTTTTCAATTCATACCGAGGATGAATTGGTGAATGTACTAAAGGGCGGTGGAACCTGCACTATAGTTGAAGAGGGGAGATAGCCATGAGCGGTGATGATATTGATCTGGATGATATCGAACGTAGAATGAAGGGCGCGGTAGAGGCTCTAAAAACTGAGTTTGCCGGTTTACGAACTGGCCGCGCATCAACCAGCTTGTTGGACCCAGTGACTGTTGATGTATACGGCGCTGTAATGCCGCTTAATCAAGTGGGAACAGTCACTGTGCCTGAAGCGCGCATGCTTTCTGTCCAAGTTTGGGACAAATCAAATGGTCCAGCGGTAGAAAAAGCGATCAGAAATGCAGGACTCGGTCTTAACCCCATGCTCGATGGTCAACTCGTACGCATTCCGATCCCCGAATTGAACGAAGAACGACGTGCAGAACTTGCAAAAGTTGCAGCGAAATATGCGGAACAGGGCCGTATAGCTATTCGAAATGTCCGCCGCGACGGAATGGACACTCTAAAGCGCATGGAGAAAGATAAGTCCATTGGTGAAGATGATCACAAAATGTATGCGGATGAAGTGCAAACATTGACCAACACGTATGTTGGAATTATTGACGAGACTTTGCACACCAAAGAAGCAGAAATAATGCAGGTTTAAACCAATGGCTTCTGAGGCAGTGGCAGTTCCGCAATCGGGCGCAGCAGCGCCGCCAAAACATGTTGCCATCATCATGGACGGCAATGGCCGGTGGGCGACAAAAAATGGTGTTTCCCGCAGTAAGGGGCACCGGAAAGGGGCCGACGCTGTCCGCGAAGCGATTGAAGGCGCCATCGATTCTGGCGTTTCCTTTTTAACCCTCTATGCGTTTTCATCTGAAAACTGGAATAGACCTGCGGAGGAAGTAAGCGATTTAATGGGACTTTTGAGGGTGTACCTCAAAAAGGAAGTGCGTACATTGTCAAAGGAAGGCGTCAAGCTCCGGGTAATCGGCCGCCGGGAAGTCCTTAGTTCCGACATTCGCAAAATGATAGAATCCGCAGAAGCGGAGACCCAAAATAATAGTCGACTTACTTTAGTAATTGCTCTGAGCTACGGCTCCAGAGATGAAATAGCCAATGCGGCAAAGTTAATTGCACTGTCAGTTATGGAGGGTAAGCAGGAAATTAGTTCGATCGACGAAACCACTATCGAAAAGGCACTGTTTACCGCAGGTATTCCTGACCCTGATTTGCTAATCCGAACAAGCGGTGAACAAAGGCTTTCTAACTTTTTATTATGGCAGGCCGCATATGCTGAATTTTTGTTCCTTCCGGTTCTTTGGCCAGATTTCACACGTCAAACATTTAGTGAAGCTGTAGTCGATTATATGGGTCGCGACCGGCGTTTTGGCACACGCCCATAAAACGGTACAGGGAAATACAAAAATGCCATTAGGCCTATCGGATAATCTGTTTAAGAGAATAGTTTCTGCACTAACACTACTCCCCCTTGTTCTGGGGTTGGTTTACATGGGCGGGTGGTGGTTTTTTGCTCTGCTGGCTGTCGGCGGTTTGCTTATGTTTAAGGAATGGTGCCAGTTGACCAACTGCTTCAATAATTCCAGTTTTGTATTAGGAGCGATTGCCATACTCATATTTCCTGCGATCGTGACAATTTTTGGTAGCGACGGACGATTTGACATTGGCTTAGTTACTCTATTGTTCGTTTTGTCCGCAGGGTTGGTTACAACACCGCCACATAAAATCGCAGCGCAAGTATCTTCGCCAAAATCGAAAAACAATATGTCAGTTGGCATCGCGTATGTAGGAATGGCTTTAACCTCCCTTGCGTGGCTCAGAACGCAAGATAATCATGGCTTGATAGTTATCTGGACCTTTTTCACCGTCTGGGCGATGGATGTAGGTGGGTATTTTGCTGGCAAGGGCATTGGTGGCCCCAAGTTGGCGCCAAAACTAAGCCCGAAGAAGACTTGGGCGGGATTAATAGGTGGTATGGTACTCGCTGCTGGTGTTTCCATTGCTATCTCGATTATTTTTGATTTGGGAGATCCGCTTTTGATGCCTTTCGCTGGTGCTCTGATTGCTGTAGTAGCCCAACTAGGTGATTTATACGAAAGCGCTGTTAAAAGATCATTGAATGCAAAAGACAGTGGTAATCTTATCCCGGGCCACGGCGGTATTTTAGACCGAGTAGATGGGCTTGTTTTTGCTGCCCCTATCGTTGCCTTTGCAATGGCAGTACCGTCGCTCAGCAAAGGCGTAGCTTAAATGAGCGGCTCCTCAATCAAAACAATAACGATTCTTGGTGCTACCGGTTCAGTTGGCTTGAGCACGCTTGACTTAGTGCGCAGAAACCCGGAGCGGTTTAAAATTGCGGCACTGACGGCAAACACCAACGTTGACGCTCTGGCAAAACTAGCGATTGAATTTGGTGCGGACTATGCTGTCATAGCGGATGAAAGCAAATTTTCTGACCTCAAACTCGCCCTTAGCGAAACGACCATTAAGGCAAAAGCTGGAGAAAACGGTCTGCTCGAAGCTGCCCAGATGAATGCTGACATTGTTATGGCAGCAATTGTCGGCGCAGCAGGCCTTCGCCCAACACTTGCAGCAATCAAACAAGGCACAACCATTGCACTGGCTAACAAAGAGTGCCTTGTTTGTGCGGGCGACCTTATGATTCAGGAGGCCAAACGCAGCGGCGCTGCCATTTTACCAGTGGACTCTGAACACAATGCAATTTTTCAAGTTTTCGATTTTAACGCGGAACGTTCCGTAGAAAAAATCATTCTAACCGCGTCAGGTGGACCTTTTTGGGATAAAAGGACGGATTGCCTGAAAGACGTCACGCCAGAACAAGCTATTAAGCACCCAAACTGGGAAATGGGCCGGAAAATCTCGGTAGATTCCGCGACAATGATGAATAAAGGTTTAGAAGTTATAGAAGCCTTTCATCTGTTTCCCGTGAATGCGGACCAAATAGAGGTCTTAGTTCATCCTCAGTCGGTTATTCATTCAATGGTCCAATATATTGATGGCAGCGTTCTCGCCCAGTTGGGAAGCCCCGACATGCGCACGCCCATTGCCTATGCTATATCGTGGCCGAATCGCCTGGAAGCTCCAGTAGAGCGGCTTTCACTGGCAGGTATTGGCCAACTCACCTTTGTTGAGCCCGACTTCGAGAGATTTCCATGTTTAAGACAAGCTATGGCCGCGCTCAAAAATGGCGGATCTGCACCCATTGTGCTTAATGCCGCCAACGAAGTGGCCGTTGAAGCTTTCTTGTCCGAAAAAATTGGATTTATGGACATTCCGTCAGTGGTTGACATTGCATTGACCAAATTAGACATGAAAGCGCCACATTCCCTTTCAATGGTGTTCGAAATGGACACGGAAGCACGAGCAGTTGCAAAGGCCATTGTGGAAAACATGTCGACCTGATAATCAAACTTCGAATCTGTATAGAATAGGCTGTAAACATGGTGGAAACAGAAGGACCCGGTATTTTATTTACCATAGCTGCATTCTTGGCGGGCTTTTCATTATTGGTGTTTATTCACGAATGGGGGCACTACATTGTTGCTCGTATGTTCGGTGTAAAAGTTGATACTTTTTCCATTGGCATGGGAAAAGAACTTTTTGGTCGAACAGACAAAAACGGCACCCGCTGGAAAATTGCTGCATTTCCTATCGGTGGGTACGTTAAATTTTTTGGCGACGCCTCTGCTGCTAGTAATCCCGGTGACATTCCGACTGACTTAAGTGCTGCTGATCAAAGTGTATGCTTTCACTTTAAACCTCTGTGGCAAAAGTCCCTGATTGTATTTGCAGGCCCTGCGATTAACTTGATTGCCGCCGCAATGGTTTTTGCCGGGTTTATCTACACATATGGCATTCAGGTTTCAGAACCCATAATTGCAGGATTCAGCGAAACGTCTGCAGCACAAACGGCTGGCTTAAAAGTCGGCGATAAAATCATCAGCATCAACGGCGAATCCGTTGAACGGTTCAATGACATTGGTCCTATAGTCCGACTGAGGCCATCATACAGTGTCCCTGTTCAAGTTGAGCGTGCTGGTCAGATATTGAATTTTGAAGCCACTCTCGGTGTTGCTTATTTTGAAGACCGTTTTGATAATAAATATCCTTACGGTGTGCTCGGCGTTACCTCTCCTCCGGGGACCCGACTAGAGCTAGGCCCGATAAGTGCTTTCGGTGAGGGCGTGCGTCAAACTGCTTCAATGACCAAAACCATGTTCACTACTCTTGGTCAAATTGTTATTGGTTTGCGATCAGTCACCGAGCTTGGTGGACCGCCAAGAATAGCGAATATGGTTGGTGAGGCGGCCAATAGAAGTATTCAAGATTTTATCTGGATTCTCGCGATCCTCTCGTTGAACCTTGGAATCGTCAACTTATTACCGATTCCCGTGCTGGATGGCGGGCATCTTTTGTTCTTTGGTTTAGAGGCTGTGAAAGGCTCACCACTTAGCAAAAAGGCCCAAGAGGCCAGTTTTATCGCCGGAATGGCATTTTTACTGATTTTTATGGTGTTTGTGACGTTGAATGACTTGCATTCCATGGCTCTGTAGGTCAGTTTCTGCGCCACCACGCTTGTTACTATTTAGATTGGGCTGAAACTTGAGATTATCACTAATGCGTATGATCAAACCCTTCATTATTATTTTGGGTGTTCTGGGTTCATTTTTGTACGCCGCACCAGCGTTTTCCCAGCAATCACCTGCTGCGGCCCAACCGCAAGCCCTGCCAATTATCAGGCAAGTTAGCGTTTCGGGTAATGAACGTGTAGAGCCAGAGACTATTGCTTCTTATTTAACGGTACGCCCCGGCGATCCGTTCGATCCCGCCCAACTTGACGTTAGCCTTAAAAACCTGTTTGCAACTGGTTTATTTTCTGACGTTGAGCTTACAGAACGCGGCGGTATTCTTATCGTTAGAGTCGTGGAAAACCCAATAATTAACCGGATCATTTTTGAAGGAAACAAAAAGCTTGATGATCAGGAATTGGCCGAGGAAGTAAGGCTTCGCCCTCGCCAGGTGTTTACGCGTGCCCGCGTAAAGGCGGATGTACAGCGCATGCTTGTTCTTTATCAGCGGTCCGGACGCTTTGCAGCTATCATCGAACCGAAGGTCGTTCAACAAGAACAAAACCGTGTTGACCTTGTATTTGAAATTCAAGAAGGCCCGAAAACAAAAGTAAGCTCCATCAATTTTCTGGGCAATAAAATATACGGTGACGGCGATCTGCGCGACGTGCTTGCAACCAAAGAAGCCAGATGGTGGAAGTTTTTCACTTCTAACGATACATTTGATCCTGACCGGCTTGCCTATGATCAACAAGTCTTACGTCAGCACTATCTAAACGAGGGTTATGCGGACTTCAGAGTTGTTTCTGCCGTTTCTGAATTAACACCAGACCGAGAAGATTTCTTTATCACCTTCACAGTTGAAGAAGGCGAAATTTACACGTTTGGCAAGATCGAAATTGACAGTGAAATACGAGACGTTAATGAGCTGCTGTTCCGCGCGTTTCTTCTAATGCGTGAAGGCCAGAACTATAACGCCGAAGCGATTGAATCGACCATTGAGCAATTATCTAATGCTGCGGGGCTTTTAGGATACGCATTTGTTGATGTTCGACCACAAATTGAACGTGATAGAGAAAACCGAACAATTAACATTACATTTCGAATTCTTGATGCCCCGCGCGTTTATGTGGAGCGCATTAACATACGGGGAAATGTGGTTACGCTTGACCGGGTTGTCCGTCGCGAGTTTCGCTTGCAAGAGGGAGATGCATTTAACTCTGCTTTGGTAAGTCGGTCAGACAACCGCCTGCAAAGACTGGATTTTTTCCGTGAAGTGGAGATTGAGCAATTACAGGGTTCAGAGCCAGACCGTATCATTCTCGATGTTGCAGTTGAGGAACAGGCAACTGGCGAGTTAAATCTAGGCGCAGGTTTTTCCAGCTTAGAAAATTTCATTTTTGATTTCTCTGTCAGGCAACGAAATTTCCAGGGCCGCGGTCAAGACCTACGGCTTGGATTGCGATTGTCAGGAACCCGACAGGAAATTGACCTCGGTTTTACAGAACCATATTTCTTAGGCCGTCGTGTTGCTGCAGGGGCAGATATTTTTGCGCGCCGGATAGACAGTTCTAATTTTGGTGCTGCTTTTGACCAGGATTCTGTCGGTTTTTCATTGAGGGCTGGCGCGGCTATATCCGAATATTGGCAAGTTTCAACCCGCTACACACTACGAAGGGACAATGTTGAAATTCCGAATGCTTTACTTACTTCAACATTCGGCAGCTTTCTTGGAAACATAATAGGGCAGTTGACCGGGGACCCTGAAACAGACGCAGTCTTGCTAGATCGGTTTGACAGAAACGGCGATGGTACTGTCACTGAAGTAGACTTTGACGTCAACGACGATGGGATCTTTCAAGACACGGAATTAGCTATAGGCTTGGGCCGATCATTCCAAGAATCAATTGGTCGGCGTTTCCAGTCCATCATAGGCGTTACACTTAGAACCGATAGCCGCAACAGCGTGATTCGGCCAACACGCGGGCATTCTTTCTCTTTCAGTCAGGACTTCGCAGGCCTAGGCGGTGATGTTAAATACCTTAGGTCGAGAGTAAATACAGATAACTACTGGACTCCTTGGGCAGGTTGGACGTTCCGTTTAAGCGCCGAAGGTGGATTCATTGAAGGCTTAGGACAATCGGTGCTGTTGGCAGATAAATTTTATATTGGTGGCCCACGAATTCGAGGTTTTGATATCGCAGGTATCGGTCCGCGCGACTTTTCTGGTACAACAACTGGTAACACCAGCTCGCTTGGTGGTACGGCGTTCTACATCGGCAGGGCCGAGTTATTTTTCCCGCTTGGGGATGCTGCCCTTGAGTCCGGCATTAACGCTTCAATCTTTCTTGATGCTGGCTCCTTGTTCCGAGGGCAAATTAGTGATACTCCCAATTGCGATTTTTCTCTTACGGAGTTTGAAGACTTTCAGGCGGCATCTGCAGAAGACCCTACTTTATCATTTCCTTTCAGTACAAACTGTATTGCAGGGGATAGCCCGTCACCAAGAGTTGCGGTGGGTATAGGGTTTTCATGGCAGTCGCCATTCGGGCCTTTCAGGATTGATTTATCAAGAGCTTTGAGAAAACAATTGGGTGACAGAACCCAGACGTTACAATTCAACGTCGGAACAACATTTTAAGAGTGGACGAGGTAATAAGATGGTTAACATCGCACGTAAATTTATAATGGCAGCTGCTGGTCTGCTTATGGCTGCTGGTATATCGACAGCTAGTTTAGCTGATATTCTCATCATTGATGATGAGCGAGTTGAGCGCGAGGCTGCGGCTTATAAAGATTTCAATCTGCAAACAAACCAAATTCGCGAGGCGATTTTACAGCTTCGTAATCGTTTGGCTCGTGGTGGCACATTTGAGCAAGCACTCGCTGACTTTGATGCGCGGCAAAAGGCTGCAAGAGCAGACCTGGAGCAGCGCAAGTCGATCATTGGCAATACAAAATACGAAGAAGAATTAGCTGCCAAAGAAGCCGAATTTCAGCAGGAAGGCGTCAATCTTAACCGCAACTACCAAACAGAGACCGACCAACTTGCGCGTCTTGAGTTGGTTTTCGATCGTTTGCGCCAAGAGGCTCAAACACAGGTTGAACGTGCGCGCCAGCCAGTGCTTAGGAACATTTTAAGAGAACGTGGTGCCAAGATTATTATGCGCAAGCGCCTTGTTCTGGGTTCCGCGAGCGGCCTTGATGTTACAACTGAGTTCATTGAGCAACTGGATGAGTCATTGCCGTCCGTAACGTTGACGCTGCTACAACAACCAGCCGCAGCCGAAGGTGCTGCACCTGCAGAAGTACCTGTGGCGGAAGAGGGCGGTCAGTAGCACTAGGCCTACTACTGCGTTATTGGGGGTTATGATGGAACTTTCTATCTCAGAAATTATGGAATCGATACCTCACCGGTATCCATTCCTGCTGGTCGATAAGATGATTGATTTGGTCCCTGGTGAAACAGCGACTGGTGTTAAAAACGTAACGATCAACGAACCATTCTTTCCGGGGCATTTCCCGCAAAAACCTGTCATGCCAGGTGTCTTGATACTCGAAGCGATGGCACAAACTGCGGGTGTATTAGCAGTACAGTTTCTTGGTGATGAAGCACGCGGCAAGGTCATGTATTTCATGGGAATTGATGGTGCAAAGTTCAGGCGTCCCGTCGTGCCAGGCGATGTATTGCATATGAAGGTCAAGAAAACACGCGGCGGCGGCGCTGTGTGGAAATTTGAAGCGGAAGCATATGTCGCTGATGAACTTGTAGCACAAGCAAAACTAACTGCGATGCTTGGCGCAGAGTAAAGTAATCCGATATGAGGAATAAAAAAAGCCGCCCACTGGGCGGCTTTTTTCTATCTAGTTTAATCGCTATAGTATCAGCGCTTGTCCAATTCTACGTAATCACGCTTGGGCGTTCCTGTAAACAACTGACGAGGCCGACCAATTTTCTGAGTAGGGTCTTCAATCATCTCATTCCATTGTGCAATCCAGCCACTTGTGCGCGCTAAAGCAAACAACACTGTGAACATCTCCGTTGGGAAGCCCATCGCTTTCAGAATTACACCTGAATAGAAATCAACATTCGGGTAGAGTTTTTTCTCTATGAAGTAAGGGTCTTCCAGAGCGATTTTCTCCAATTCCATTGCAACATCGAACAAGGGGTCATCAACACCAAGTTCCTTAAGGACATCATGAGCTGTCTCGCGCATAACTGTAGCACGAGGGTCAAAGTTTTTATACACTCGGTGACCAAAACCCATAAGACGGAAGGGATCACTCTTGTCCTTTGCTCTGGCTACAAACTCCGGAATACGATCAACCGTTCCAATTTCACCAAGCATGTTCAAGCAAGCCTCGTTAGCACCACCGTGGGCAGGCCCCCACAGACACGCAATACCTGCAGCAATACAGGCAAACGGATTAGCGCCCGATGAGCCGGCGAGACGGACCGTTGAGGTTGAAGCATTCTGTTCATGATCAGCATGCAGAATGAAAATCAGGTCCATTGCTTTTTCGAGAATAGGATTAACTTCGTATTTTTCTGCAGGAACTGAGAACATCATGTTTAAAAAATTACCCGCGTATGAAAGATCATTGCTTGGGTAAACAAAAGGCTGGCCAACAGAGTATTTGTAAGCCATGGCGGCAATCGTTGGAATTTTCGCAATCAGGCGATAACTGGCCACCATGCGCTGATGGGGGTCAACTATATCAGTACTGTCATGGTAAAAGGCCGCTAGGGCACCAACAACACCAACCATTATAGCCATGGGGTGCGCATCTCTCCTAAACCCGCTGAAAAACCTATGAAGCTGCTCATGGAGCATCGTGTGGTGGGTGATATCCCACGAAAATTTTTCTTTTTCGGCTTTAGTAGGGAGTTCCCCAAACAGCAATAAATAGCAAACTTCCATGAAATCGCTTTTTGCCGCCAATTGTTCAATCGGATATCCGCGGTATTGAAGCTCGCCTTTTTCGCCGTCGATATAGGTAATCTTGGATTCGCAGCTTGCAGTAGACGTGAAGCCAGGATCAAAAGTAAACATATCAGTTTGTGCATAAAGCTTGCGAATATCTATGACTTTTGGACCCACAGAACCTTCCATAATTGGAAGATCTACGTCATGGCCGTTACCGGTCAGTTTTAGGGGATCGTTTGACATGGTCCATACTCCTTATAAATTTGTCACTCTGAAATTTCGCAGAGTGGGGCTCTATGCATTAACCCAGTCGCCAATGCGGCTAACTGTTTCCTTCTGGCCTAATATTTCCAGAAGGTCGACCAGATCACCAGATGGTCCGCCGCGTGTAACGGCGGCTCTGATCGGTTGCATAACTTCGCCCATTTTCAAATCCTTCGCCTGTGCAAAGGACATAATGGTTGCTTTAATCACTGGTGATAACCAGTCAGTAATAGCTTCCAGTTCAATTGCTACATCACGCAACATCGAGCCTTTTTCGTTCAGCGTTTTTGCAGCTTTATCAGTTACGCTTACAACCTTAATGTTACAGTAAAGTCTTGCAGCCTCAACAACGTCCGGCAACCGTTTTGCGCGTTCGGCTATCGAAGGAAGAGCCTTCAAAATTCTTTCTCTTTCGACATCTGAAAGTTTAGTTTCAATAGTATTTTCTAGTGCGTTTTCAATAAGTGGCAAGAGATTAGATGCTGATGTTTGTCGCAAATAGTGAGCATTCAAACTATCAAGCTTATCAAAATCAAATCTGGCAGGGCCACGACCCACATTTTCAAGATCGAACCAGTCAGTAGCTTGCTCAGTCGTGATTATTTCATCATCACCGTGGCTCCAGCCCAACCTCAGTAAATAATTACGCATCGCAGCTGGTAGAAAGCCCATATCGGCATAAGCATCTACACCAAGCGCACCGTGCCGTTTAGATAACTTCTTGCCGTCTGGACCATGAATCAAAGGGATATGAGCGTAGGCCGGCAATTCCCAATCCATTGCCTTGTATATTTGTATCTGTCTAAAAGCATTATTCAAATGATCATCGCCCCTGATTACATGGGTGACCGCCATGTCATAGTCATCAACAACGACAGCCAACATATAGGTTGGCGTGCCATCGGAGCGCAGAATAATCATATCATCCAGAGTGCTATTCTTAACCGTAACTTTACCTTGCACTTGGTCGTTTATCGATGTTTCCCCGTCTCGAGGCATTTTAAGGCGAATAGAGTAAGGCTTATCAACCGTATCTTGCCCAGGTGTTCGATCACGCCACATATCGCCACGAAATACCTCACCACTTTCACGAACCTTTGCACGGAGTGCAGCTGTCTCTTCAGCGGTCGCATAACATTTGTAGGCCTTACCTGCCGCAAGCAATTTATCAACAACCAACCGGTGTCGGTCAGCACGCTCAAACTGACTTATTGCATCGCCGTCCCAAAGCAGCTCAAGCCATTTCATGCCGCTTAAGATTGCATCAATCGCCTCATCCGTTGACCGGGCGCGATCGGTATCTTCAATCCGAAGTAAAAATGAACCACCATGGTGACGCGCAAACAGCCAATTATACAAAGCTGTTCGTGCTCCTCCAATATGGAGAAAGCCCGTTGGGGATGGCGCAAATCGTGTTACTACTTTGGGCATGTGTGGTTGCACGCTCAGTTTGTTAAATCATATGAGTTCTAAATAAAATCAACGTTTATCAGGCAGAAAAACGCTGTATCAGAAGCTTGGTCAGGCTTGTATCATATGTTCTTGAAGAACACAAATTGGCTATGCTCTGATAACCTAAATTCAACACGGTTTCTTTTCCAGCTATCAAAACGGTGGCCGCTACGTTTAAAATTTTAATAAATAGAAAAACTGATACAATACCACGGACCAGTTCCCTACGCGAAGATTGGCGCTTGATCTGCTTAGTGTTGATCTTTTCATTTGGGATTTTACTTCATCTTAATGGTCTTTCTGTCAAAATCTCTAGCAATGCTTTAGGCATAATATTTATTACTCTAACCTTAGCCTGCTTTCCGCTTGCACCTGCGGCACGTATTTGGATATTTCCTATCGCAGCGTTTGTTTTGGGAACAGCTAGTGCGCAGCATAAATTAGAGAAAATACACCCCAATACCATAGAGCGGGAATCCTTTGTTCAACTATCAGGTTTCGTCAATGCGGTGGAATACCGTCCAGAACGCCCCACACGACTGACAATTGAAGTGGATAAAATAAATAAGGAAAAGTGGCTCCGTGGGCAAAAAATCAGGATCTCAGTTAGAACAAAAATTCCCAAACAGCTGGATGCGGGTGCTCATGTTTCCTTAAATGCGGTTTTATCAAATCCGCTGGGAGCGATTGTTCCTGGTGGATTTGACTTTGGTCAGTACAATCGACTGAAGGGAATTGCAGCCCAAGGCTTTGCCGCATCTTCCATTAGATTAGAGAGTGGCATCGAGCACAATACAATATTTTCCGACTACCTTGAAAACACGCGGTCGCAGGTTTCTTCAATGATTCTCGGAAAGATTGAACAGCCACTAGGTGGTGTTGCCGTTGCTTTGATTACAGGCCAACGTCAACACATTTTGCCTGAGACAGCAAACATTATCCGTGACGCTGGCCTTGCACACCTACTAGCAATATCCGGCCTGCATATGGGGTTAGTGACAGGGGCGGCGTTTTTTGTCCTCGAATTTATGTTTGCAGGAATAAGTGGCCTTGCTCTTCGCGTAACGCCGAGAAAAGCAGCCGCTATCTTTGCGTGGCTGTTTGCTTTGATTTATTTGGGCCTATCCGGTGCGAGTACAAGTACGCTTCGAGCATTTGTAATGGTCTCTGTGGCGATCATTGCACTATTGACAGACCGGCGTGTTTTTTCTCTAAGAAGCGTAGCAATTGCTGCCTTCATAATCCTACTTTTCAGCCCAGATGCTTTGTTAGGCAGCGGGTTTCAAATGTCATTTGCTGCAACAATCGGAATCGTCGTTGCATACGATTATTTGGCGCTCCGCCGAGAGAACACCCCAGAACAGCAATATTCCTACAATCGAAAAAGTTACTCCAGGAAAGCTTCAGTCTATTTTCTAGGGGCCGCAGGCACTAGCCTAATAGCCCAACTAGCCGTGGGCCCCATCGCTCTCTATCACTTTCAAACATTTTCCGTTGTCGGCATCATTTCCAACGTCGTCGCGATACCCTTAATGGCGTTCTTAGTCATGCCAGCGGCCTTTCTGGCAATATTCTTCTCAACTATGGGTCTTGAAGAGCCATTTTTTGCGGTTATGGAAGGCGGGCTATACTTAATTTTGGAGATAGCGACTATCTTAGCCAAAAGTCCAATGAGTGTTATATCGACCACTCCGTACGGCGGTACTCTTTTAATTGCGACTGGCCTTAGCTTGATGGTCCTCATGATGTGGCGAAGCGCCTTAGCATTGGCCGTCTCAGTTTCACTTATTGCATTCGCTCTCATATTAGATACCAAGCGACCTGCAGATGTACTACTTGCCGGAAGCGGCAACATAATCGCGGAGAGAAGCCTGGACGGTAATCCGGCTATTATCGGCGGTCGCCGCAATGGTTTTAGGGACGATGCATGGAAGCGGTATTGGGGTCACAGAATAAACTCCAATTTCCAAAAATTGGAACGTTCATGCGACAGTAGAGCATGCAAAAGCCTAGTTCACATACCAAACGGAGATCAAAATATTGTCCAAATACCAATTGTGGTGAGTAACTCCCTTGAAACAACCCGGGAAGCATGTAGCTTGAGCTACATAGTTATAGCTAGCTACACTCACAGGCGGTATTGCCGAGGTGCATTAAAGTTCCTCAGTAAACAAGATATTGAAAGATATGGCCCTGTTGGATTGTGGGTTAAAGAAAACAACACGCTTGGACCAAAAATAATCCACCAATGGTCTAACCCACTAAATCAAACTAAAGAATAAAACAGGTCTGCGCTACCAATTAGTGATACTGCCTGAAAAGCCCAACTAACCGGCCTTGAACGCTTACCCGGCCTGCGTCGTAAATCTGTGTTTCATGCTCTTGGTTTGCTGGAATTAGCGCCACCGAACTCCCATCTTTCTTGAGAGTTTTAAGGGTTGCATCCATTTCATCTACCAGCGCTACAACAATTTCGCCACTTCGGGCCGTCTGACTGCTTTCAATTATCACAGTGTCGCCATCCAAGATGCCGAGATCGACCATAGAATCACCAGATATCTCTAGTGCATAACAATCTCCGCGTCCGATCATTCCCAAAGGAACTGCAACAATGCTATCTGCATTTTCAATTGCTTCAATGGGCGCTCCTGCGGCAATTCTACCGTGCAAGGGTATTTCTATCATGTTTTCGGGCGCAGGCTTTGAACCAAAATTACCGGCGACCACATTTGATGGCTGATCAGTAGCGGTTACGCCGTCTGGCAATTTAACAACTTCGAGTGCTCGGGCGCGATTCGCCATACGCTTGATAAAACCACGTTCTTCCAGCGCATTAATGAGTCGGTGAACACCAGATTTTGACTTCAGGCCCAAAGCATCCTTCATTTCATCAAATGAAGGGGACACGCCGCCACTGTTAAGTCGTTCGTCAATAAACAGAAGCAGCTGCTGTTGTTTTGCGGTCAACATATGGTATCTCCGATTAAAGTGTTTACCTTATGTTCTCTTTTAGTTCACGTTTTGATTATAAGTCAAGCGGCAATTTGGTATCAGCAATATTGAGTCGTGGGCCTAACGTTTAAAACGGTAAAAAGGCAACCCGAGAACCGGCAGAAACTGGTTCGTCATTAATCGGCCGGATAATTAATCCATCACACTGAGCCAATACCGTTGACAAACTGCTATCCTGGCTTGCCGCTGGGTCCGCCATCCTGTCCCCGGGTGAGCCTACCAGTCTTGCCCTGATATAATGTTGACGAGGGCCATTTGCAGGCAAATTCGTTGCCACCGGAATACTAACACCTCCTGGCAAAGGAGCAGGGCGTCCCATTAGCTTATCAATCAGAGGGCGTAAGAACAGCAGGGCACACACAAATGCTGACGCTGGATTTCCTGGCAACCCCAAGACATATTGTTGATTTTTTTTACCAAAAATCAATGGTTTACCCGGACGCATTGCCACTTGCCAAAAGTCCAGTTCCATACCTTCTGATACTAGTGCTTGTTGAACAAAATCTTTATCGCCAACTGAAGCACCGCCAATAGTTACGAGTATATCAGCAGTATTATTATCTCTTATTGCAGCTGAAAGAGCTTCCAGTGTGTCACCGGCTTGTCCAACAAAGCACACTTCTGCACCTGTTTCTTCCAAAAGCGCCTGAAGTTGAGGGCTGCAACTGTTTACCGTGTCATACCGTGAAAAGCTGGGTTTATCAGGGCGTGCCAGCTCGTCACCGGTTGAGAGAATCGCAACACGTGGCCGCCGGTGAACCATAAGGTGTGCTTGCCCGGAACTGGCAGCAAGGCCAATTGACTTAGCACTCATATAAGTGCCTGCGTCTAAAACCGTTTGTTTTTCAAGGAAATCTGAACCCATTTCCCTAATATTGGAAAACGCATTTGCTGCAACGGAAGTTGTAACTAATCCATCACCCGCCTCGACATTTTCCTGAATCACGACTTGGTCTGCGCCGTCTGGCAATACAGCGCCGGTGAAAATTCTAACGGTCTGGCCTTTAGCCACTGTTCCATTGAAGGGGTGGCCGGCTGCGCTTTCGCCGATCAATTCGAATTTGGTTAGCGCTCCGCTTAAATCTTCACTCCGTACTGCATAACCATCCATTGCGGACATATTGGCCGCAGGCTGGGATCGACGGGCAGCTATAGGCGCAGCAATTACTCTTCCCGATGCTTTTGCCACTTCAACCTTTTCAGTTGCCAGAGGGGGCGCCTTTGAAACTATTCGCTCAAATGCTTGTTCTACAGTAATCACTCTGATGACTCCGCATAAGCTGAATTTCTATAGGCGCCAGATTTACCACCATCCTTTGACATCAAGCGCACGCAACTAATCTCAATTCCTTTATCTACTGCTTTTGCCATGTCGTAGATAGTTAGCGCAGCAACAGTCACCGCCGTTAATGCTTCCATCTCAACGCCCGTTTTACCGTCAACTTTCACCGTGGCCGATACAGATATTTTATTCTCAGACACCCAAGTAAAATCAATACTCGCGCTGGTAATTCCCAAAGGGTGACACAGCGGAATCAACTCTGATGTTTTTTTTGCAGCCATAACGCCCGCAATGCGAGCAGCGGCAAATACATCGCCTTTTTTTAGGCCGTTAGCTTTAATTAGTTCAGCGGTTGTTTGCAGCATACTAATTTGCGCTTCAGCAACTGCCGTCCGTTTCGAGATACTTTTGCCACCCACATCAACCATGCGCGCCGCGCCACTGTCATCGACATGACTTAGCTTACTCATGCCACATCTTTCTGCAGCGCTTTCACTGCCTCAGATACATTGTCTTGCCGCATAAATGTTTCTCCAATCAAAAAACAATGCGCACCAGCGGCCGCACACGCGCTTAAATCATCAGGTGATTTCAAGCCAGATTCTGCCACAGCAATTTTGCCATCCGGCAATTGCGGCACTAACTGCAGTGTATTGTCCAACGTGACATCCATTGTCTTAAGGTTTCGATTATTTACGCCAATTAATGGGCTTTTTAACTTCAAAGCGCGTTCTAATTCTTCAGAATTGTGAACTTCAATCAAAACGTCCATTCCCAAGTCTATCGCCAAACTCTCTAACTCTAATGCCAAATCGTCTTCCAAGGCGGCCATTATCAGCAAAATACAGTCTGCACCCAGAGACCGCGATTCAAGAATCTGGTATGGGTCCACCATAAAATCTTTGCGTAAAACGGGTAGGGCACAAGCATTACGCGCCGCAATCAAATAAGAATCAGCGCCCTGAAAATAAGGTTCATCAGTCAATACCGACAGGCATGAAGCGCCACCCTGTTCGTAATCGACAGCTAAACTCGCAGGATCAAAACCATTAGGCCTGATCAACCCTTTTGAAGGGCTGGCCTTTTTGATCTCACAAATGAAGCCATATTGGTCGAGCGACACGCTACTACTGAGTGCCGACATGAATCCACGCGGTGCGCTAACGCCGCGCAGGCGGTCATTTAGCTGTGCTTCAGTAATAAGAGCTTTTTGTTTCGAAACATGAACGCGCTTTCGCTCACAAATTTCTGCCAAAATATCTTTTGGTTGAGTATTCATTTCAGCCATCCACGCTCTTGCTGTTGGTGAATGCAATCCAATCACGCAATAAATTTTTGGCCCGGCCGTTATCAATAGCAGTAGTCGCTCTTTCAACACCCTCCGATAAGGTTCCAACCAAACCACCGACAATCAGCGCAGCGGCGCTGTTCAAAACCACAATATCGCGGTAACTTGATGCCTTGCCATCCAATAAATTACTAATAGCTGCCGCATTTTCTGTCGCATCGCCGCCTTTCAATTTTTCTAACGGAGAGACCGGTAGCCCAGCATCTGCTGGGGCAACTTCGAATTCAGTTATTTTGTTATCTTTCAATTCAGCAACAAAGGTGCTTCCAGTAACGGTAAGCTCATCTAGACCATCTTGGCCGTGCACAACCCACACATGCTCACTTCCAAGCGTTTTTAACACCTCTGCCATGGGACGAACCCAGCGTTTATCATAAACGCCTAGCAGCTGCCGTTTTGTCTTAGCGGGATTTGACAAAGGGCCAAGCAGGTTAAAAATCGTTCTCAACTTGAGGGCTGCGCGAATAGGAGCCACATTTTTCATTGCGTGATGATGAGCAGGAGCGAACATAAAGGTGAAACCGAACTTAGAAAGACTTTCTTCATGGTCGGTTACTTCAATGTCCAGATTAGCCCCAAGTGCCGTCAGAACGTCTGCTGAACCGGACTTGGATGACACAGACCTATTACCATGTTTAGCAACAACACAGCCCGCAGCAGCCGAGACAACTGCCGCAGCAGAAGAAATATTATAGGTGCCGATACCATCACCGCCGGTGCCGCAAGTATCTACTGCCATTGCACCGGCACATAATGACAATGCTCTGTCTCTAAGGACACGCGCTCCACCTGCGATCTCATCAACCGTTTCCCCGCGCACGCGCAGTGCCATTAAAAATGCGGCTATTTGAATCGGGTCTACACCACCAGACATAATCTGCTCAAAAGCAGATTCAGCTTGATCGGAGGTAAGAGTGATGCCGTTTGCCAATTGGGAAAGCAATGTGTCAAAATCAGCCATGCACAGGTTCCTTAGTCTCACAAAGCTTCAGAAAATTTTTGATCAATGAGTGGCCTTGTTCCGAGGCAATGCTTTCAGGATGAAACTGAACACCATGGAGTTCATATTGTTTATGGCGTATGCCCATTATGATACCGTCGGATGTTTGAGCTGTAACGATAAAGCAATCAGGCAAACTCGAGGCCTCAACAATCAACGAATGGTAGCGTGTCGCCAAAAACGGTGACGGCAAGGCGTTAAATACACTTTCACCAGAATGATGAATCTCACTGGTTTTACCGTGCATTACATAAGGTGCACGTACAACTTTTCCGCCAAATGCTTGAGCAATGGACTGGTGACCAAGACATACACCAAGGATCGGGATACTGGCCTTGGCATTGTTAACCAAATCCAGACAAATTCCCGCCTCATTGGGCGTGCAGGGACCCGGACTTATGATAATTCCTGCAGGATTGCTATTAATAACGTCCGCCACAGAAATATCATCATTTCTATATACAGTTACATCAGCACCCAAATCCGTAAGATAATGGTACAAATTGTAGGTAAAACTATCGTAGTTATCGATTAAGATATACATTCAAACTAACTTCGACTGAGGGTATTTAAACCTGCTTTCAGGCCATTTGAACCGCATTCTATTGCCAGCAAAGAAAGCAAGCAAGGCGCTTCTCGGCTACAGTAGAAATAAAATGAAATTATTCTATAAGATGACCAAGCAGACCAACCAAAAACTGAAAACCAAACAAATGGTCACCGCATTTTACGTGGGGATGGTAATAGCTGTATTCGTTGGTTTAATGATCGCATTATACTTTAAAAATGATGACATTTACGATGACGCAGCTTTGCAAGTCGACGACCAAGACATCGTGGCAATCATTGAGGAATACCAAAGCGAAGATGCTGCACGCAAAGGCATAACACTGGACAGTATAACTTCAGCACTCCCGAGCACCCAAAAGCCTGCATGGAAGAAATTCGCTGTACGACCCGAACCCACAATTTCTCCCAAAGTTGTCGTTATTATTGATGACCTCGGGCTTGATGAGCAAGCCACACAGCTTCTTGTGAGCATGCCTGGGCCGTACACTTTAGCATTCCTGCCTTATGCAGAGAACCTACCAAGTCAAACGGCCAGAGTAAAAAAAGCAGGCCATGAACTTATGGTTCATCTGCCCATGCAGTCTCACAGGACAACGGCAGACCCGGGAACTAATGCACTATTGAAGAACCTTAGTTTCGATGAGTTCGGACAAAGAATGGAATGGAACCTAAGCCAGTTCGAAGGCTTTGTTGGCGTCAATAATCACATGGGCAGCATGTTGACCGAAGACCCCGCACTTATGGTTCGTCTCATGGCCCGCTTGCGTCATGACGGGCTACTATTTGTTGACAGCCTGACAACTCCCAAAAGTGTTGGGGAACGGGCAGCGAAAGCCATCAATGTTCCCTTTCTGTCCCGAGACGTGTTCCTCGACAACGAGAGAAACCAAACCTATATCCAGCGCCAGCTTGCTACTGTAGAACGTATAGCGAAGTTACGGGGCTACGCCGTTGCGATCGGACATCCATACCCTGAGACACTCGCAGCACTTACTAAATGGCAAAAATCGCTGGACTTTAAGGGAATGAGATTAGTGCCCGTCAGTCAGATAATGGCGGAGAAAATTGATAAAAGTACGCTGACTGCTTTAGAAGAAACCAATTAACCTCGATTTGACGAGGCAAAACGCAAAGCTTCCTTCGCCGCAGCCACAAGTGCCCGCGCTTTATTTACACACTCTTCGTGTTCAGAAATCGGATCACTATCGGCCACCACGCCAGCACCCGCTTGCACATGCATCATGCCGTCTTTTACAATCGCGGTTCGAAGAACGATCGCAGTATCCATTGATCCGTTGGCGCTAAAATAGCCAACGCTCCCTGCGTAGGGGCCTCGCGCTTCCGCTTCGAGCTCGTCAATAACTTCCATTGCCCGAATTTTTGGCGCACCCGAAACAGTGCCTGCGGGAAAACCTGCAGACAGAACGTCAATTGAATCAAATTGAGGGTCCACCTGACCAACAACGTTTGAGACAATGTGCATAACATGAGAATAATATTCGACAGTATTGCGGGCGGTAACTTTAACAGAACCCTTTTGGGCCACCCTTCCAACATCGTTTCTACCCAGGTCAAGCAGCATTAGATGTTCCGCCAGTTCTTTTCCGTCAGAAAGCAATTCATCGGTTAGGGAGCGGTCAGTTTCAACATCCAATCCACGGGGGCGCGTACCCGCAATCGGTCTAATAGTTATTTCCTGATCCCTTAGGCGCACCAATATTTCTGGGCTAGAACCAACAATTGTAAAATCATCAAAAGCCAAATGGTACATAAAGGGAGAAGGGTTTGTTCGGCGCAGTGCGCGGTACAAAGAAAATGCCGGCAATTCGAACGGCATGGTAAATCGCTGACTGAGAACAACCTGAAAGATATCGCCTTCAAGGATATATTCTTGCGCCTTTTCAACCATTTCAAGATATTGATGTTTGGGAGTATTAGAAACAGGCTCTTCTATTATTGGCGACGCCACGACCTCGGCTAAAGGTAATGGTGCGTCTAACCGGTCAAGCATTTGATCAATTAGTGAGTGAGCTGCGTCAAAAGCAGACCTTGCTTTTTCGTTTTTGCCCGGTCGCACAGGTGTAACGATCGTAATTAAGTTGGTCACACTATCGAAAATCGCCATAACCGTTGGGCGGATGAAAATGGATGTAGCCAAATCAAGTGGGTCGGTGCGGGCAGGGCCGATATCCTCCATTTGGCGCACCATATCGTATGCCATGTAGCCCACCAATCCTGCCGCCATAGGGGGCAAAGGATGAGGTAAATCAATTAGACTCTCATCGATTAATCTTCGAAGGCAATCCAGCGGTTTGCCATCCATCGGTTCAAAATGAAGAGGCTTATCAACGGTTACATTTCGGCAAATTTTTGTGTTGGCACCATCATTACGCCAAACAATATCTGGTTTGAGGCCTATTATGGAATATCGACCTCTTGTCTCTCCGCCTTCGACGGATTCGAGCAGGCAACAGTATTTTTCGGACCGAGTTAATTTCATGAAAGCTGAAACTGGCGTATCCAAATCAGCAACCAACGACTGAAACAGCACTTGTGGCTCGCCGTCTAAGTAACGGCGAGAAAAATCTTCAAAGTCTATGTCTGGTGTCACTGCTGAAAAGTTTCAGGACTGAACAGTTGTCTAATTAAAATGCTATTCACTTCCGAAGGAAAACGTGCCGTCAGATAGGCTTGATACTGCACAAACAATTCTTCCTGAAAGTCACTGTTCAATTGATCTAAAAGACTATTTACTTCAGCTTCTGCTGACTCAGGGTCACCTGCTGACGCCTCGTTAACCTTAACAACTACATAGCCATTCCCGTCAGCGGCTGCTTCACTATCAATTGTGCCTACATCCAAATCGAAAATCAATCTGCGAATATTTGGCGCCACACCTGAGTTAGCATCTCCGGTCCGCGCAACATTTTTTGCGTCAAAGGAAACTCCGCCAAGTTCTTCCGCCACCAACTCCGCCGCTTCGCCGTTTTTCAAGCGCTGAGCAGCAATGTCTGCAATTTCACCAGCCTTTGACTGTTTTTGATTTCCAGTCCAGTCGTTGACCACAACCTCACGCACATCATCCAATTCCTGTTGAACAGGGTCCGCAATCCCAAGAAGTTGTAAAGCGTAGAAGCCAGCGGTGGCATCAGTAGGGTTTAAGTCAACAATAGATGGGTCCGTGCCTAGCTCTTCCCTAAACGCCGCAGACTGAACAATATATTCATTTTGCTGCGTAACAATTTGATTACCTTCAACACCTTGCCCTCTGGAATCAACATTAGTGATTTCAGCCATTGGCAATCCAAGGTTCGTCGTAATTTGTGTCAAACTCTGCGCGTCATCCATTGCGTCACTAATTAATTGCTGCTGCTCATAAAGAATATCTATCGCCGCTTCCTGACGGTACTCTTGTTCAAGATCAGCCTTTACAGAGTCAAATGGTTTTCCTTCAATTTTATTAATGTTAGGCACCATGAACACGCTCCAACCGCCAATATCCTCCAATGGCGCAGACGGTTGGTTTTGTGCGAGTGAAAATACGAGTTCCGCAGCTTCAATCCCGAACTCTGCCTCAATATCTGCACGAGTGTTGTCACCCAGATCGATTTCATTCGCAGCAAAATCTGTTGCCGCAACGGCAGCAGCGGTGAAGTCCACACCACTTGCTACTTCAACCAAAAAATCAGATGCGTCTTTTTCAGTATCAAAACTAACCTGAAAAACTGTTCGTAGTTCAGAGGCTTCAAATTCAGACGAACGAGCTTCATACATACTTTCAATTTCGCCTTCAGGAATTTCAACCTGAGAAGCAAAATATTCGGGTGTAAGAAGCAAGTAATTATATGAGCGTCGCTCAGGCGTCAGATACGATGTTTTATTATTTTCATAAAAATCCACCAGCGCTTCTTCTGTTATTTCAGGAATATCTTGTACATCACTTGCCGCAAAGTTAATCAGCGATGCTTGCCGGCGTTCTGCTTGCCAAACATATAGTTCGGCTGCCAAATCCCGCGGAATCATATCTTCAACAATAAAGCTTTCAATTAGCTGTTGCCTTGCTATGCCATCACGCAAATCATTCAACAGCTCGCTTTCGGTGATGTTATTTTGCAATAGAGCTTGCTGCATCAATTGCGGGCTAAAGGTTCCATCAAAATTGGTAAATGCTTCGTAGCCTCGCAGTTCAGTTGCGGTTTGCTTATCAGTAGCTCGCAGCCCAAGCGATGAAATATGTTCTTTCACCGATGCTTCAACCAGCATCTGGTTGAGTACCTGCTGATCGAGTTGCATCATTTGCACCAACTGCGGCGTACTAAACTGACCTCCAAATTGAGCTTGAAGTGCCTGTGCACGTTGCTGCACGGCGTTAAAGAAACGGTTGGTGGACACTTCAGTGTCACCAACTTTGGCGACCGATTGATTGGAACCACTTAACATGCCTGGTCCAATACCAAAAATGGCAAAGGCCGCGATTAGCAGACCCAATAGGACAGTTACAAAAAAGGAGTTAAGACCCCCGCGCAGTTTGAGCAGCATTTGCTGTTGCTCCCTTATTTCAACTCAACAATCAGACTTCCGTTTAGAAACGGCAAAAGCCCATAAAAATTTATCTGTGCATCCATAGCGCCGACTATCCTGAAACACAAGTCCGGCAACGATTATGCAACACATCTACCTGATTTTTGTGAACTTGTCTGGCCAGCTTTCAGGATATTTGCTAATCACGCTTTAAAACTAGAGATGTTATTCGCGCCAATTAATACGTAAACATAAATGCAGCACGCAAAATTGATGCAGGGAATATAGGGAAACTTCAATGACAGGACCGACCCCAATAGTTGCAGGCAACTGGAAAATGAACGGCTTAAAACAAAGCCTGGAACAAATTGAAGCGTTGCAGGCCTTTTTGAATGATAAGAAGACACCAACTTGCGAGGTCCTGATCTGCCCGCCTTTTACCCTTTTGAGCCAATTTGCGAGCATCTCAGCAGATAATTTACTGATTGGTGGCCAAGATTGTCACTTTAATGTTTCCGGCGCTCATACAGGCGATATATCGGCGGAAATGGTGGCTGACACTGGTGCGACGTATGTAATTGTCGGACACTCTGAGCGCCGCGCAGATCACGGTGAACCAAGCTCTATCATTGCCCGAAAAGCAGAAGCTGCGCATAATGCTGGACTTCAATCAATAATATGCGTTGGTGAAACTGAGGCTGAAAGAGACGCTGGTGACACATTGAAAGTGGTTCTTGGGCAACTGGAGCACTCGATGCCAGCTTCTGCCAACACCATTAATACCGTTATTGCTTATGAGCCAGTTTGGGCGATTGGCACGGGACGCACCCCGACAGCGGCTGATGTAGCTGATGTGCATGCTGCAATAAGAATGGCTCTTATTGAACGCTTTGGTGACCAGGGCATTATGGTGCCAATTCTATACGGTGGTTCGGTTAAACCTTCTAACGCAGAAGAGCTTATGTCGGTCGCAAATGTGAACGGCGCGCTTGTCGGTGGAGCAAGTCTGAAAGCGACCGATTTTGACGGCATTATTGAAGCGTACCGAAAATAGTGAATTTACCCTTGGCAAACCAGGCATAATTGATATAGAAACCGCGGTTTGATACAGGTGCAACTGTGGACCTGAAATTCGAACGGATTTGATCGATGGAAACAATTTTATTGACCATACACCTGATCGTGGCAATCGCGATGGTAACAACCATTTTGCTGCAACGTTCAGAAGGTGGCGCGCTTGGCATAGGCGGCGGTGCTGGCGGCATGATGACCGCACGCGGTGCTGGCGACATGCTTTCCAAAACAACTAAATGGCTAGCAATTATTTTCCTGGCCAATTCACTGTTGTTAGGTTGGTATGCTGCCAATAACGACGAAAATGCTAGTGTGATAGAGCAGGCGGCAGAGCAAGAACCACCGGCTCTGGAACAGACATTGCCTGAGGTTCCAACCGTCCCCGAGGACGGGCAGGGTTAAGAGACTTCGACGCGGGGGCCAAGAGCCCCCGCTTCTCTTTTGAGCAGATATTTCTCGCCGCAAAACGGCATGGAAATTCAAGGGCAGACCATATGACAGTGCGGGCCACTGACTGAAACCAATTTGAGGGGCTTTATGACGCGGTATATTTTTATAACTGGTGGAGTTGTTAGTTCTCTCGGCAAAGGACTTTTGTCCGCTTCGCTGGGTGCACTCTTACAAGCGCGCGGATATTCAGTGCGCTTGCGCAAACTGGACCCCTATTTAAATGTCGACCCTGGCACAATGAGTCCGTACCAGCACGGTGAAGTATACGTAACAGACGACGGTGCCGAAACCGACTTAGACCTCGGCCACTATGAGAGATTTACCGGCGTTTCTTCGCGGCAAAGCGATAACATTACCTCGGGCCGCATCTACCAGAAAATAATAAGCAAAGAACGAAGGGGAGATTACCTCGGCGGCACAGTCCAGGTAATTCCTCATGTTACCGATGCCATCAAAGAATTTGCCCTTGGCGACCAAGACGGCATTGACTTCATGCTGTGTGAAGTCGGTGGAACAGCCGGTGACATTGAAGCGGCACCTTTCATGGAAGCTATCCGACAACTTTCAATAGACCTTGGCCGCGGGAGGTCAATTTTTTGTCACCTCACATTAGTGCCGTATCTAGCTGCCGCAGGTGAGTTGAAAACCAAACCAACCCAGCACAGCGTGCGTGATTTACGGTCCATTGGTATCCAGCCCGATATTCTGGTGTGCCGTTCAGAACATCCCATACCCGATTCTGAACGCCGCAAAATGTCCCTTTACTGTAATGTGCCAGAAACTTCCGTGATCCCTGCACTCGATAGCTCTTCAATATATGCTGTTCCGGTCAGTTATCACAACGAGGGCTTGGATACTGAGGTGTTAAAAGCATTTGGTCTAGCCCACTCTGAATCGCCAAACTTATCCAGGTGGGAAGATATTACTGACCGTATTGAGAATCCTGAAGGTGAAGTGACTATTGCTGTTGTCGGCAAATATACCGGCCTTAAGGACGCTTATAAATCGCTTAATGAAGCAATTGCACACGGTGGTATTGCAAACCGGGTAAAAGTAAATATTAAATGGATTGAATCTGAAGTGTTTGAGCAAGATGATGCCATCACTCAGCTTGAAGACGTACATGCCATTTTAGTACCCGGAGGTTTTGGCAAACGAGGGACAGAAGGTAAAATTGCTGCGGCTCGATTTGCCCGCGAACGGAAAGTTCCATACTTCGGCATCTGCCTTGGCATGCAAATGGCGACTGTAGAGGCTGCCCGCCACATGGCTGGCTTTAACGATGCCGGCTCTACAGAGTTTGAAGAACATAATAACCCTGTTGTCGGTCTTATTACTGAGTGGGTCCGCTCCGACGGAAGCTTAGAAAAGCGCACAGAAGAAACCGACTTAGGTGGCACCATGAGATTGGGCGCCTATGACGCTGTTCTTAAAGAAGGGTCTCGTGTTGCCGACATTTATGGGAAGACCGAAATTTCGGAACGGCACCGTCATCGGTATGAAGTAAACGTCGGGTATGTAAAGAAGCTTGAAGAGGCCGGTGTATTGTTTTCTGGCATGTCTCCAAACGGCGAACTACCTGAGATCATTGAAATTCCGGATCACCCTTGGTTTATCGGGGTGCAATATCATCCAGAACTTAAGTCGAAGCCATTCGAGCCGCACCCTCTATTCGCCAGCTTTGTAAAGGCAGCCGTAACGCAGAGCCGTCTCGTTTAACTGGACATCTAAAATATTTTCTAAATTAGGGGCTTTCGGCCCCTTTTTTGCATTTCTTCCAAATTACCAAGGCTGCACTGCAAAGATTGCCCAATCGGCATTCGCGGGGACGGCACATTTTTAAGAGGAAGTTATGCGGTTTCAAAATCTAGCAATTACATCAATAATATTGTTGTGTTCATCGTTGACTGTATCAGCGGACCGGCAAGACAGAGCGGAGGCAGCCTTCCAGTATGCATCACGAATCACCAATGCGTACCAGCAGATAAACGACAACAAAAAACTGTTCAATGCGGACCGCAGTGTAGAAACAGCATTCAGAGAGCTCGTTTATTATTATGGGACAAATAATGATCTTGCTCGTGACCTTGCCCTCATTAGAGCGAAAACTGCCACCAGTCGCAAAGACAAGTCCCGCGTCGCCAGTGCCTGGAATTTAGCGCTGGAACTTCAACCGTCTGACTTGGCGGAAGAAAAGAGGCTAACTCTCAATATTATGGCTGCAAACGCAACGGCAAGTGTAGGCGATGTTAAGGCGTCTACTCAATATTTTGCCGCCGCAAGAAGCTATGCATTTGCAAAGGACCGCGATGCTAGAGCATTGCAGCTACAATTGCGCATCCAGGAGCTTCGTTCTCTTGGCCAGCAAATAACTTGGCGAAGATTGCGAGATAACCTTTCTGACATGCGTCATTTTTCGGAAGGTTTTGCCATGTGGACCATACCCCGGCTTGACGCACTTGTGAGTGAAGCGGAAATTCGCTTTCTTTACCAACCAGAAACCCAAGAAAAACGCACAGATTTAGCTGACCTAAAGTCCAAAATAGAGCTGATGGTGAAAGGTATGGGTCATTCACTTATGCCAGCCCATATTGATCGAGTGCGCACTCTTTACTACTCGCTGGAAGACAATTATCAACTCGCCTCAAATAGTTCGGTAAAATAATCTACTCGATGCCATATTTCTCGATAACAGCTGCATAAATACCAATTGCATCCCACAAATTTTGCAAGCGGATGTTCTCATTACGCCCATGTTGATTGTTATCATGATTGGCAATCGGCAAAACGATAATCGGGGCGCTCAAACTTTCCTCAAACAATACAATAGGCAAACTACCGCCTAAGGTCGGTGTTTGCATCGTTGGCTTGCCATCAATCTCGTCAAGTATACTTACAAGCTTGCCTGATTCTGGCCCATTCAACGGTGTTTTAAAAGCCCCGTATGCGCCCGGGCGCCAGTCCAGTTTTAAAACTTTGGCATGCTCACGCCGGTTTGCCAAAGATGGTTGCCTTCTCATCAGATAGTAGCCCTTTGACTTAAAGTGGTTCTCTATCTTTTGTTTTACGCTTGCCGGGGTTTGATTTTTTACCAAACGAAAGTTGATCGAAGCTTGAGCGGTTGGCTGAATAATATTTCGCGACTGCCTTTCAACGCCTCCTCCTTGATATCCCTTGATAACTATTGCGGGCTCCATAACAAGCTCTTCGATGCGCTTGTCGGGCTGCTCTCGTTCCGCAATCGCAAGCTCCCTTTTCAATTTTGCATCAATATCGGGCATTGCCGCAATCGCTTTCCGCTCGGCTTCATTTGGTGGCGGCACATCATCGTAATATCCTTCAACCGCAATACTGCCATCTTCGTTTTTCAGGCTAACGAGCGCTCGCATTAGAGTATCATTTGGATTAGGAACCCAATTGCCGTAATGACCGCTATGTAAAGGCCTTAAGGGGCCATAGGCCGTTAGCTCCAGCGTCATTGAGCCACGCATGCCATATACAAGTTGCCGGTTACCACTCTGGTGTAGCGGTGCATCGCAAAACAATATCAAGTCGCTTTGCAGCAAATCACCGTAATTTTTCAGGATAGCATTTAGGGTAGGGCTGCCTTTTTCTTCCTCGCCGTCCAAGATCAATTTAATATTGATACTCGGGGATACGTCTGATGCTGCCATCGCATCCAAAGCTGCCATCAGGCCGATGATCGGGGCCTTATCATCACCGGCAGACCGCGCAAATAACCGCCACTCAGGATTAATTTTTGTGTCTTTCGTGGGCCAGGGAAGGGCTTGTGCACCTTTTTCGATGGGCCCAGCTCGCAACGTTGGACTAAACGGTGGGCTCGCCCAATTATCAGAAATGGTCGGCTGCCCATCAAAATGCACATAAAATAAAACTGTTTTTGTTGCGCCCGGAACTTTCTTTTCGGCAATAACATAAGGAGCACCACCAGCTCTAACGATCTGAGAAGTAAAGCCACGCTCTCCAATATGATCTACGATCCATTCGGCATTTTTTTGCTGATCACCGGGCCGCGCCGCTGTATTGCGGATCGAGAGAAAGTCTCTAAAGTCATTGAGAATACGCAATTCATTCTGCTGACGATATAGCTCAACATAACGATCATCTATTTGGAGTGCGTCAGCGGTGTGCAACGAACCAAATAAAAATCCGAGCGTCAATATTACCTTGAAATTTCTTGCCATAAGCTTTCCCCTCAAGCTGCAATATTATATTGATCACCAAAGTTGTTCATTTTATTGACACATAACCAAGTGGTAGCCCTTGCAGGTATATCATGAACAGGCTATGAAATCTTCAAAATTTCCAGTTTACACCTCCAAGTAAGGGTATGAAAAAATGACCGCTATTATAGACATCATTGGCCGCGAAATTCTTGATAGCAGGGGTAACCCAACTGTCGAAGTAGATGTATTTCTGGAAGACGGCGCCTTTGGCCGCGCTGCAGTTCCATCTGGAGCATCCACTGGTGCATATGAAGCTGTGGAGCTTAGAGACGGTGGGGCACGCTACCGCGGAAAAGGTGTATTAAAAGCTGTTGACGCTGTTAACGGAGAACTATTTGACGCCCTGATCGGATTGGACAGCGAAGAACAACTTGCCATCGACCAAATTATGCGGGACCTGGATGGTACCGACAATAAAAGCCGATTAGGCGCCAATGCAATCCTGGGTGTGTCAATGGCCATTGCGAAAGCGAGTGCAGATAGCCTCGGTGTACCGCTCTATCGCTATATCGGTGGAGCACACTCACATGTACTCCCTGTTCCAATGATGAATATCATCAATGGCGGCGAACATGCCGACAACCCTATCGATGTACAGGAATTCATGATCATGCCGGTCAAAGCCGGCAGCTGCGCTGACGCTATACGCATAGGTGCGGAAATATTTCACGAACTAAAAGATAAACTCAAAGCCGCCGGCCACAATACGGCAGTCGGCGACGAGGGCGGGTTCGCGCCAAATTTGGCAGGGACAGAAGATGCAATCAAATTTATCATGACATCGATTGAAAGTGCAGGCTACAAGGCTGGAGATGATGTGTATCTTGCTATAGATGCTGCTGCATCTGAGTTTTACGACGACGGCACCTACAATCTAAAGGGCGAGGATAAAAAACTGTCTAGCAGTGAGATGGTTTCCTATTGGGCAGACCTAGTCTCGCGCTACCCTATTATTTCTATCGAAGATGGTATAGATGAAGACGATTGGGCCGGTTGGAAGGAACTAACTGACGCCATCGGAGACAAATGCCAACTTGTTGGTGACGACTTATTTGTAACCAATCCAGCTCGGCTCGCAGACGGCATAGAGCAGGGCGTTGCCAATTCAATTCTGGTTAAAGTTAATCAAATCGGTACACTTTCCGAAACAATGCAGGCTGTTGATATGGCTCACCGCGCACGCTACTCATCGGTGATGTCGCACCGTTCAGGGGAAACGGAAGATGCGACAATTGCAGACCTTGCAGTCGCGCTTAATTGTGGACAAATTAAAACCGGCTCTTTGGCGCGGTCTGACCGACTGGCAAAATACAACCAGCTTATGCGCATTGAAGAAGAGTTAGGTGCAACGGCTGTTTATGCGGGCGAGAGCATTCTGAAATAATTTCCTTTTACCCGGCATCCTAATCCGCCAATTCACATAGAGACATATCCTTGTGAATGCATGTGGTCATAATTTGGCCATTTGCAATTTTTAGGGTAAGCGCATGTTTGGCAAAACCAACATCGATGATGAAGTAGCGGCATTTTTGGATGCCCTGTTTCAATTCGCTATCGCTCAGAACCGGCGTCTGACCAACTCAGGCGATCCTGACGCAGCACAAGATCATTTTACAATGATGACGCTACACACGAAACTTAGATCCGTTCCCCACAATGGCACCAGTTGGCAAAGTTACAGTGAAAACATCTTAAATACAGCTGTGGCGTATCAACTGCATCTAAAGTCAGGCGGGTATTACGGTGCACCAATCATTGGCTCAGCAATCAAAGAAATGCAGGCGTTATTACGAGAACACGCACCCCAAGACCAAAATAGCAGTAGGGATACCTCTTGTATTTCTATGAACAGGGTTAATTGCTCGCAAACGCCCTAAACCTACAAAAAACTTATATTTTTCAATAAAATAAGCATCTTTTGGCTTGCATTATCGAATCGAATTTGAGATGATTCGAATCATGGATCGAGTCGGACATATCATCTTTGGATTGAAGCGTAATTGGCTGGCGGGCTTTTCGTTGTTTCTCGTAGCTTATTTTACGTACCACGCTTTTCAAGGCGACAATAGCATCCATGCTCTGCGGGCTTTACAGCAGCAAAAAATAGAACTAACTGAGACGGCGGCTTCTATCCGTGCCGACCATGATTATCTAGTTTTGAAAACATCCTCTTTGGTTGGTCGGACTGTTGACCCAGACATGCTAGAAGAGCAAGTTAGACACCGGTTAGGGTTTTCACACCCTGACGAAGTCATAATTCTTCTCAATTAATTTGACAGAAAAATCCATTTATTAACCAAGTTACGGTTAATCAATAATTTTCTATTGCTTTCAACAATTTATATCATGTTGCAAAAGGCTATATTCCGAGGTATTTCTTATGAAGTTCTCAAGTAGCTGGGGCCTAACAGTCCCGCGACCTTTTTTGAAAGGCCGACATGACCACCAAAAAAAATACAGCTAAAGCGACGACGTCGCCCCGAAAACGCACTGCTAAAGCGCCGATTTATAAAGCGAGCAATGCAGATTTAGAAACTTTTTACCGACAAATGCTTTTGATCCGTCGCTTCGAGGAAAAAGCAGGCCAGATGTATGGCATGGGCTTAATCGGTGGCTTCTGCCATTTGTATATTGGGCAAGAAGCGGTGGCCGTGGGCGTTCAAACTGCTTTGAAGGACGGCGACAAGGTCATCACTGGTTATAGGGAACATGGTCACATGCTGGCCTTAGGAACAGACCCTAAAGCTGTTATGGCGGAGCTTACAGGCAGATCGGGCGGCGTCTCTCAGGGTAAAGGCGGTTCGATGCATATGTTTGACCCAGCGCGCGGCTTCTTCGGCGGCCACGGCATCGTTGGGGCGCAGGTTTCACTCGGCACTGGATTGGGGTTTGCAAACAAATACAGAAAAACTGACTTAGTGTCGGTTGCTTATTTTGGTGATGGTGCCGCAAACCAGGGGCAGGTTTACGAGAGTTTCAACATGGCAGAGATTTGGGATTTGCCAGTCATCTTCATCATTGAGAACAATCAATATGCCATGGGAACCAGCGTGAGTCGCGCTAGTTCACAACCAAAACTATATAAGCGCGGTGAAAGCTTCAATATACCTGGCCGCCATGTGGACGGCATGAATGTATTGGCCGTTCGCGGCGCGATGGACGAGGCGGTAAAGCATTGCAGGTCTGGCAAGGGGCCAATTATTCTGGAAATGGAAACGTACCGATACCGCGGTCATTCAATGTCAGACCCGGCCAAATATCGTTCAAAAGAAGAAGTTCAAAAAATGCGCGCCGAACACGATGCCATTGACCGGGTTAAGGACATGATTTTGAAAGACGGCGCCTTGTCGGAATCAGACCTGAAGGCGATAGACAAGGAAGTGAAGGCCGTGGTGGCAGATGCTGCCAATTTCGCGCAGGAATGCCCGGAGCCGGACCTTTCCGAACTTTATACAGATGTAATGGCGTAGGGGACAGACATGGCTATAGAAATTACAATGCCCGCGCTATCTCCCACCATGGAAGAAGGCACGCTAGCAACCTGGCTTGTAAAAGTGGGCGACACGATCACTTCTGGTGATGTGATTGCAGAAATTGAAACCGATAAGGCAACAATGGAAGTTGAAAGCATTGATGACGGAACGGTTGCCCAGTTACTAGTCGAAGCAGGCACAGACAATGTCGCTGTGGGCACTTTAATTGCAGTATTGGCTGAGGACGGCGAAGACGCCGACAGTTTGGATACCTCTGCAACACCTTCAGCGCCAGCATCAGAGCCAAACCCTGAACCTAAGCCTATAGCAGATGTGCCTGAAGTTAAAGAAACTCAACAACCTGCACAGAAAGATGCACCTAAAGACCTGGTGGTGCCAGACGGCACCGCAATGGTAGCGATTACTGTCCGCGAGGCATTACGCGATGCAATGGCCGAAGAAATGCGCCGTGACCCAGACGTTTTCGTTATGGGTGAGGAAGTGGCGGAATATCAGGGTGCCTATAAGGTTACCCAGGGACTGCTTGATGAATTCGGCTCTGACCGGATAATTGACACGCCTATTACCGAGCATGGATTTGCCGGTCTGGGTGTTGGTGCAGCGTTTGACGGCCTGAAACCTGTTATCGAATTTATGACCTTCAACTTCGCCATGCAGGCGATTGATCATATCATCAATTCAGCGGCCAAAACCCGCTATATGTCTGGTGGTTTGGTTGAATGCTCTATTGTATTCCGCGGCCCTAACGGTGCAGCTAGCCGCGTGGGAGCACAGCACAGCCAGAACTATGCATCTTGGTACGCTAATGTTCCTGGCCTTAAGGTTATTGCACCTTATGATGCTGCGGACAGCAAGGGCCTGTTAAAAGCGGCTATTCGTGACCCCAACCCGGTTGTTTTCCTTGAGAACGAGTTGATGTACGGCGAAAACTTCGACGTGCCTGACATGGAAGACTATGTGGTGCCAATTGGCAAAGCTCGAACCTTCAGGGAAGGTGCTGATGTAACCATCGTGTCATACTCCATCACGGTAGGTGAGGCGCTTAAAGCGGCTGACGCACTTGCCGAAGAAGGCATAAACGCTGAAGTTATTGACCTGCGCACCATTCGCCCGCTGGACATTGATGCAGTCATCGAAAGCGTTAAGAAAACCAACCGCTGCGTGGTGGCGGAAGAGGGTTGGCCGCAATGTTCGGTCGCCAGTGATATTTCCGCCCAGTTGATGGAGCAGGCATTTGATTGGCTCGATGCGCCTGTGACCCGCGTTAACAGCGTTGATGTGCCTCTACCATACGCTAACAACCTGGAAAAAGCCGCAGTTGTGAATGCAGACAAGATTATCAAAGCGGTGAAAGCCGTTTGTTACAAGGATTAGGAGACGACTATTCGAGGACGAAAGTTACGGAGATTATTAAATAGAAAAGGCCGCCGGTCAGCACATCGAAGTCCTAACGTAAAGTCGGATTATAGGCAGACAGGTGGTGGCCCGGGCGCACGCGACATCCATAAATGGGAAAAGCGAGTGTTCGCCCTGATACTTCTAATAACTTTTGTTTTTCTGATTGCGAATTTTGTTGCCCCAAATAACCTGAATTGGGTTGGTTACTAAGATACCGAGAAACTAACCAAATAGACGACGTAAAACGAAATGTGAAAGATAGACCGAATGGCTATTGAAATTTTTATGCCCGCCCTATCACCCACGATGGAAGAGGGCACTCTTGCTAGTTGGCTTGTCAAAGAAGGCGATACTGTAACCTCCGGCGATGTCATTGCTGAAATTGAAACCGACAAGGCAACGATGGAAGTTGAAAGCATTGATGACGGCATTGTTGCCAAAATTCTAATTGAAGCAGGCACGGACGGCGTACCAGTAGGCCAAATAATAGCCATTTTGGCGGAAGACGGCGAAGATGTTAAAGACATCGAAGTGCCTACTGCAACAACTGCTTCGGCGCCTCTACCAGTAGCAGAAGCTGCTAGTGATGCGGCAACGGTTAACGCTCAAATTACAGACGCCGTAACACAATCAAACGTAAAGGTCGTTGCAGACGCACCGTCTGATCGAATTAAAGCTTCTCCCTTGGCAAAGCGCATTGCTGGTAATGAAGGTGTTGATCTTTCGGCAATTTCCGGCAGCGGTCCAAATGGTCGCATCGTCAAACGCGATGTTGAAGCAGCCCTTGAAGGCGGAACTGCACCTGCTGCCAAGCCAACACAGCAGACCTCATCAGTTGCACCTGCGCCTAAGGCAGTTGCTCAGCTAACTGGTGAATACTATCCGCCGCATGAAGGTGTTCCTGTGCGCGAAGAGCGGCTATCGAACATGCGCAAAACAATCGCCAAGCGCCTGACTGAATCGAAGACCACCGTCCCGCATTTCTATCTGACCGTAGAGTGTGAGTTGGATAAACTGTTGGCACAGCGCAAGGAACTAAACGAAAAACTAGCAGACAGCGGCATCAAAATTTCCGTCAACGACTTTATAGTTCGCGCATCCGCTCTTGCCCTCAAGAAAGTGCCGGCAACAAATGTACAGTTTGCCGGTGACAAAATGTATTGGTACGAACGCGCGGATATCTCGATGGCAGTCGCCATTGAGGGTGGTCTCGTGACACCAGTTGTGCGCGGCGCAGACCAAATGGGCCTCGCGGACATTGCCAAAACCACCAAAGAATTGGCGCTTAAAGCCCGCGACGGCAAATTGATGCCGGAAGATTATGCTGGCGGCACATTCTCCATTTCCAACTTGGGCATGATGGGCATCAAGGAATTCTCCGCCGTTATCAACCCGCCACAAGGCGCGATACTGGCGATTGGGGCAGGAGAGCAGCGCGCGGTTGTAAAAGACGGTGCCCTGGCTGTTGCAACAGTTATGAGTTGTACCATGTCTTGTGATCACCGGGCTGTTGACGGCGCTGTTGGCGCTGAATTCCTAAAAGCATTCAAGGGCTTCATAGAAGACCCAATCACAATGCTTTTGTAGGAGGGCAGTATGGACCCGATTAATCTACCCATAAAATTGGAAACCTTTTCCGACACTTGGACACCGAAAATTGTCGCTAATATCGATAATTTCCAAGTCTATGTCGCGAAACTAGAAGGCGATTTCATCTGGCATCAACATGATGAACAGGATGAATTTTTTCAGGTTATAGAAGGACGCCTAAGAATTGATTTTCGTGACCGACAGGTATGGCTGGAGCAGGGCGAAATACTGGTCGTGCCAAAAGGTGTTGAACACAAGCCCTATGCGCCTGACGGCTGCAGTGTGCTGATAATCGAAAACGGCAACACCGACCACACGGGCGGCATCGACAGCCCACTGCGAAAAGAAAATCACGAACGAATTTAACGCTCGGTTGAGTGTCAGAATTGGAAATTGATATGAGTAGTTCCTTTGATTTAATTGTTATTGGTGGTGGACCCGGCGGATATGTAGCAGCCATTCGCGCTTCACAACTGGGCATGAATGTCGCCTGTGTGGAACGCGAAAACCTTGGTGGGATTTGCCTGAACTGGGGTTGCATACCAACCAAAGCACTGCTTCGGTCAGCTGAAGTATATCATCTCGCCAAGAATGGTGCTGATTACGGCCTCAAAATTGGCTCTGTAGAGTATGACTTCGCTGCCATTGTTAAACGAAGCCGCGGTGTTGCAGGGCAGTTATCTGGCGGTATCAAGTCTTTGTTCAAAAAGAATAAAGTTACTCATATCGCTGGCGAGGCATCATTTAAAAAAGCCAACCTTCTTACTATCAAAGACGGGAAAGGCGCCATAAGTGAGATATCGGCAAAAAACACTATTATCGCGACAGGCGCACGTGCGCGCGAGTTGCCGCATTTGCAGGCCGACGGCGAACTGGTGTGGAGTTACCGCCACGCCTTGAACCCCAACACCATGCCGAAAAAACTGTTGGTGATTGGATCTGGCGCCATTGGTATCGAGTTCGCCAGTTTCTTCAATGAGCTTGGAAGCGATGTAACAGTCGTTGAAATGATGGACCGGATATTGCCGGTGGAAGACGCTGACGTTTCTGCCTTTGCCGAAAAATCATTCAAAAAGCAGGGCATGACGATCAAAAAATCGGCATCGGTGACCGAACTTAAAAAAGGCAAAAACAATGTTACGTGCGTGGTAGAGACAAACGGCAAGAAAGAAGAAATATCCGTTGATCGCGTTATTCTGGCAATTGGTATCACCGGCAATATCGAAAACATCGGCTTGGAGGCCATAGGTGTAAAGACTGACCGCGGACACATCGTTATTGATGGTTACGGCCAGACCGGTGTGGCAGGTGTTTGGGCACTGGGCGATGTCGCCGGCCCGCCTTGGCTTGCGCACAAAGCATCGCACGAAGGCATTATTGCTGTTGAAAAAATGGCAGGCCTACCAGACGTTCACCCCATGGACACGTCGAACATTCCGGGCTGTACTTACTGTCGTCCACAAGTGGCATCTGTCGGTATGACAGAAGCTGCGGCGAAAGACGCTGGCCACGATGTGCGTGTGGGTAAATTCCCGTTTATCGGCAACGGCAAAGCCATAGCACTGGGTGAAGCGGAAGGTTTTGTTAAGACCGTGTTTGACAAGAAAACCGGCGAACTGCTGGGCGCGCACATGATCGGTGCAGAAGTCACCGAGCTTATCCAGGGCTATACAGTGGCGCGCACACTGGAGACAACCGAGAAAGAACTGATGCATACAGTGTTCCCGCACCCAACACTCAGTGAAATGATGCACGAAAGTGTATTGGACGCTTACGGCCGGGTGATACATTTTTAGAATGGTTGGCCACTGCTGCATTTTAAGGTAGAAGCTGCGCATATCAGCTAGGTAATTGTAATGAACAAACCAGAAGACAAACAACAGTTTCAGCGCAAACCCAAGTGGATAAGGGTTAAGGCACCGGTCAGCCGCGAGTATCAGGCAACGCGCAAATTGATGCGCGACAAAAACCTGCATACAGTTTGTGAGGAGGCGGCGTGCCCGAACATCGGCGAGTGCTGGTCCAAAAAACACGCAACAGTTATGATTTTGGGCGACACCTGCACGCGTGCTTGTGCCTTCTGCAACATTAAAACCGGTCGCCCCATGGCGGTTGATCCCAAGGAGCCAATGCACACCGCCGAAGCCTGTGCTGCGATGGGGCTTAACCACATTGTTATTACTTCCGTTGATCGCGACGACTTGCCGGACGGCGGCGCGCACCAATTTGTGAAGGTGATCAAAGCCATCCGCGAGATGAGCCCGGAAACAACAATTGAGATTTTGACGCCAGACTTTAGAAACAAGCCCGGCGCAATTGAAACAGTGGCGGAAGCAAAACCGGATGTGTTTAACCACAATCTGGAAACAGTGCCGCGGCTGTACCCAAAAATTCGGCCAGGTGCGCGTTTTTACCATTCACTCCGGTTGTTAGACACCGTCAAGCAAATTGATCCATCCATTTTCACAAAGTCCGGCATTATGGTTGGCCTTGGAGAAGACCGCCTTGAGGTTAGCCAGGTTATGGACGATATGCGGATGGCGGATATTGATTTCATGACAATCGGACAGTATCTGCAACCAACACCGCGCCATGCGAAGGTTGAACGTTTCGTAACTCCGGATGAGTTCAAAACCTATGAACGCATGGCAAAGGGGAAGGGCTTTTTACTGGTTTCAGCGACGCCGCTCACGCGGTCCAGCTATCATGCTGGTGATGATTTCGCCAAATTGAGAGCCGCCCGCGAGAAGAAACTGGCTGTTAAAACCTTGTAGCTCTGGTCATTTCGTCTTCATGATTTCAATTGACCGGCTTACCCCAAGCCCGGTAAACCAAAATAATGAAAACGAGTGCAGTACCAGCAAAAAAAAACCAATCGCAGTGTCGTAACTGCGATTCCACGCTCAAAGGGGCATACTGTCATTCTTGCGGCCAAAAGCATATTGAAGGCAGGTTAACCACCACAGCGCTCTTCTCGCAGTTATTTGAAGCATTAACCGAATCTGACGGCACACTATGGAGTACGCTGCGCAAGCTGCTACGGAATCCCGGAAGAGTGTCTCTTGAATATGTTAATGGAACGCGGGCCAGTTACCTGAACCCCATCAGGTTTTTCCTAGTATCGTTTACCATATACCTTGGCTTGATGGTTCTGAGCGGAGCGCAGCTGGATATAGCAAGCCGAGCCTATCAACCCGCGCTTCAAGGTGACAACAGCGTAGACACCACCATGATAGCAACAGCCATAACCGAAACTGTCGCCTCACGGATGGACTTGGTGATTCTTCTTGTTATACCAATTCTTGCCTTTTTCATTCGTTGGTTGTTTTGGCGCGCAAACCGAAATTATGCAGAGACATTTACGTTTGTCTGCTTTGTTTTAGGCATGGGCTATTTGTATGGGTCCGCGACCATTCCCATTGAATATTTTCTCAATAAGTTTTCCTCGATACCTAAGAACCTGATTACCATGGCGCTCTTTATGATTGGCGCACGTACGTTTTTCTCTGTAGGTTGGTTGGGAGCTATTTTCGGAGCAATTGTATCGTCGTTGTTATATCTTTTTACCATGACGGGTGTCACTACGATTATAGCCTTCGGCGCCATTGTCGCTAGTGAACTATAGACCCGTAACTTATTGGCTAACTTAGCTAAAGAATAGTAATCAATTTGGGACCCCGGCGTCGTATGCCCTACCATTCAGAACAGAAAATCCTACCATATAGTGAACAACAAATGTTTGATCTGGTCTCGGATGTCGCACGCTATCCGGAGTTTCTGCCCTGGTGCGTTGGAGCGCGAGTATACAATCGAAGACCTGAACGGTTCGATGCTGATGTTATCATTGGTTTTAAGATGTTCAGGGAAAAATTCACTTCAAGGGTCGTGCTGCATGAGCCTGACCTAGTTGAAGTAGATTATATAACCGGCCCAATGAAACGCTTGTATAATCACTGGCGATTTACCGGGCTGGAGCAAGGTGGATGCCTGATCAACTTCGAAGTCGATTTCGAGTTTCAAAATCGTGTTCTCGAACAAATGATTGGCAAAATGTTTACCGAGGCGACAGACCGTATGATCGACGCCTTTGAATCCAGAGCGCATGAATTATACGGCGATTGACTGGAATCAAATACAAAACAACATTGGTTTGCAAAAATAGGGAAGTCTTAACAACTTCAGGAGGCATGCCATGGCTACATTTTTGCACAATTTGATGGAAGGTTTAAGAGGACGAGAGAAGTTTCTGGAGCAAAAGATGAGTGACATTATTGCTCAGAAAAAGTCCAAAGCTCCTTATGAAGAGCAATATAATGCACTTCAAAAAGAAATTGATGACTTTAAAAACAAGATCGCAGATATACAAGAAACCGGCAGAGATTACGACGAACATTTCGAGCGCAAAATTAAAGACGACCATCAGCGACTTGAGGTAAAGATAGATGCTTGGGCCATTTCGTCGCCTGATGACACAGTGGATTGAACTATAGAGTTTTAATGACTGTATTTAGCATTTTCAATGCATGAACTACAGTATGATCCCTAATCGAATTTCGACCAATATCGCCGAAATGAACACATTCCGAAACCGGCGCAACCCCTTGCATAGCCAGTCCGAACCACACAGTACCGACTGGTTTTTCAGTTGTGCCGCCACCCGGACCAGCTATCCCGGTCACAGAAACTGTAATGTCCGCTAAAGAGTTTGCTAGTGCCCCATATGCCATTTCTTTAGCTGTGGCACCGGATACAGCCCCAAATTTATCGAGCGTTTGAGTGCTAACACCCAGCATCTGTTCCTTAGCCTCATTGGAGTAGGTTACAAACCCGCGATCGACAACATCTGACGAACCAGCAATAGCAGTCAAAGCACCCGCAATTAGACCTCCGGTACAACTTTCCGCAGTCGCAATTTTCAGGCTGCCTGCTCTGGCAGCAGAGAGAACCTCAGTCGCTAATATTTCAATATCCCTATTCATTGAGTCCCTCAAAAGGCCATCATATACCCAAGGATAATCAGTGCTATCCAAACGGTTTCGGAAACCATTAAAAGAATAGGGCGCAGGCCTACATTTGCCAGTTCGCGAAGATTGGATTTCAAACCGATTGCAGCAATTGCTGTCACAAGCATGAAGCGTGAAGCCGAAACAAAAAAGTCCTTCATATCCGCAGGCAGTGTAACAAAACTATTTAGGAGCACGAAAAATGCAAAACCCATTAAAAACACGGGAAATATTTTGCTGCGCGTGTCCCCAACATTTTTGCTGCGAAAAATTAGCGCAAAGATAAAAACAACCGGCACCAGAAAGGCCACGCGAATTAATTTTACCAGGGTTGCTGTATCACCGGCTGGTTCAGAAATCGAATAGCCGGCACCAACAACTTGCGCGACATCATGAATGGTCCCCCCGAGAAATAAACCAGCCTCACCGTCATTAAAAGCCAGTGCACTGCTTATCATCGGATAAAAGATCATTGCCAGTGTTGAAAGTGAAGTAACGCCAATAACCGCAAAAATGGTATTTTGTTCTTTATCTTTCCCATCAGGTAAAACAGCGGAAAGAGCCATTGCAGCTGATGCGCCGCAGATCGCAACGGCGCCGCCTGTAAGCCCTCCAAATACAGACTTCAAACCAAGCGCTCGGGCGAAGATTATTCCAAAACCAATCGTCGTCGCAATACCAACTGCAATTAATAGCAGGGATTCCCAACCAACGGCCATCACATCGTCGATGGCAATCCTCAAACCTAAAAGTGCTACTCCCGTACGTAAAATTTCACAGCCCGCGAAATTTATACCCGGGACAGTTTTCTCATTTTCGTAAAGAAAGCTTAGCGCCATTCCCAAAAGCAAGGCGAAAAGCATCGTCGGCGCCCCGTAATGCTCACCAAGAAAGCTTGCAGCCAAACCCAGAGTAGCAGCAACAGCCAACCCCGGCAACAAAGTGGCACTGGATACTCTAATTTTATCAATCAATAGATAAGCCTTACTACATTGCGACTAGAAAAAAGATTTCTATCCCAATGATAGCAAAAACACCAGCCACGATGTCATCTATCATCACACCGAAACCGCCATTTACTTTTTTATCCAGCCAACCGATTGGCCAAGGTTTCACAATGTCGAAAAAACGAAACAAAATGAAACAAAGCAGAAGAGTCACATAACTTGTACCGAGATGGTAAAGCGGTAACATCGCTATCCATATCCCCGCCACTTCATCAATTACAATTTCTGGTGCATCATGAATGCCGCTCTGGGTTTCTATTTGGTTTATTACACTGGTGCCGAGGACCGAAACCGCAATGATTGCGGCCATGAATAATTCAATAGACATACCAACGGATAAAGCCCAATAACCAAGACCTAATCCAAAAAGAGACCCCCATGTACCCGGAGCAGGTCGCAACAAGCCTGAACCAAGACCTACAGCAAGCCAAAAGGACACTGAGCTCCATCGGCCTTCCCAGCCTGAGAGTGATTGTTTCATGATTATTCTTTCACCGGGGGCAAACAAACAGTTGCAGTTGCCTGCGCCGCAATACCTTCACTCCGGCCAGTAAAACCAAGTTTTTCGGTCGTTGTTGCCTGAACGCTAACCCTTGAAACATCAATACCGGCGATGTCTGCGATCCGATTGCGCATTGCATTTGAATGTGGTCCAATCTTTGGTCCTTCACAAACTATTGTCAAAGACAGCATATTTAGTATCCCCCCGCGAGCACGTACCCGATCGCAAGCAAACGACAAAAATTTATCGCTGGGAGCACCCCGCCACTCATTATCAGACGGCGGAAAATGCACGCCTATATCACCGTCTGCAATGGATGCCAAAACTGCATCTGTCAGGGCATGCAAAGCAACGTCAGCATCAGAGTGACCTTTTAATTTTTTGTTATAGGGTATTTCAATGCCGCCCAACCAAACCGCGTTTCCGCCTTCAAACCGGTGCACATCATAGCCAGAACCAACCCTGACATCGGTGTTCGCCGCTGAAATATAACGCTCTGCTTTTTTGAAATCAGCCGGTGTCGTTATTTTGAAGTTCAGTTCCGGCCCTTCAACAAAAGCAACAGTGCCTCCATCGGCCACTAAAACTGATGCGTCATCAGTATAATTCTCATGAATTGCTGCCCTGTGGGCGCTCAATATTTCATTGAACCTAAAGGCCTGAGGCGTTTGGATTGCAAATAAGCCGTCTCTTTTAACTATATTATAGTCAAGCGTCTCAGCTTGCCGCACAAGGCTGTCCACGATGGGTAGCGCTGGCACAAAACCGCCACCATTTTGTTTCAAAGCCGCCAACAATTCTTTGACTAGTTTTTTTGAAAGAAATGGGCGCGCCGCGTCATGAATTAGAACATACTCGGGTTCATTCTCCGATAGAGACTCCAACGCATTTCTAACGCTTTGCTGGCGGGTTGTGCCACCAATAACAGGAGCATGAAGCCCCGACAAACCCTCCACGCTTTTCAAATAAAGCTCTTGATCATCTTCATGAATAACCGGCACAATCAACGGAGCGTGCTCACTTTGACTAAATGCGTCCAAGAACACGTTTAGGGTTCTGACAATTACCGGCTTTCCTACAAGGTCACGATATTGTTTCGGCCCACCTAATCCAGCACGAGTTCCTCGCCCCGCAGCGACAATAATCACTGCAATTTTAGAAGGAATTGTCTTTGGATCAGACATGGAAAATCTCTCTGTAGATTTTTAAATTTACTTCTGGCATAAGCAGTGCCTAATTATTAGGCAGTTCGTATCTTAAAGGTTCTATTATGGCTATTAACATTGGTCCGGTTGAAATCATAGACCCCGTTATCCTCGCCCCCATGTCCGGCGTCACCGATATGCCGTTCAGACGGCTGGTGAAACGCTTTGGTGCGGGGCTTGTTGTATCCGAAATGATTGCATCAGAGGCGATGATCCGTGCCACTGAGCGCAGTCAGAAAATGGCAACCAATTGTGCAGACGAGTTTCCAATGTCTGTTCAACTCGCTGGTTGCGAAGGCTCAAAGATGGCTCAAGCAGCCAGATTGAATGAAGACCGCGGAGCAGCCATCATTGATATTAACATGGGCTGCCCGGTCAAGAAGGTGGTTAATGGCCACGCTGGTTCCAGTTTAATGCGCGACCTAGACCATGCTGGCGAATTGATACATGCTACGGTAAACGCTGTTTCCTTGCCAGTAACCCTTAAGATGCGCCTTGGTTGGGACGACAATAGTCTAAATGCCCCAGAATTAGCTAAAATTGCTGAGCAAGCCGGTGTCAAACTTATTGCTGTGCATGGACGCACACGTTGCCAGTTCTACAAAGGGCATGCGGACTGGAAAAAAGTAGGCTTGGTAAAACAGGCAGTTTCTCTACCCGTGATTGTCAACGGTGACATAAATGATTTTGAAGACATTGAGCAGGCGCTCACTGATAGCGGAGCCGACGGCATTATGATTGGCCGCGGCACATACGGCAAACCGTGGTTCATTAATCAAGCCATTCAGTTTCTGCGGACCGGCGAAAAAATTGCACCACCAGCGCTTGATATTCAGTTGGAAACGCTCATTGAACATTATGAAGATATGCTGCACCATTACGGTGTTGAGGCAGCCGTCCGCATCGCGCGAAAGCATATCGGCTGGTACACAAAGGGACTACATGGCTCAGCAGAGTTTAGAAATGACGTTAACCGCCAAGATGACCCGGAAAAGGTAAAGGCAGCGATCAAAGACTTTTATCTGCCGCTTTGTGAACAATTGGCGGCATAATGGCCACTGAAACAAACGCAGCATTCAACACCGTACAAGATCAACGTATTTTGGCCAGCCTTCGGCAAGGTGTCATTGTGGTTGATCAGGACAATCAAATTCAACAGGTATTTGCACATGCAGAGTCTTTACTCGGCAGGAGTAGAGAAAGCCTGCTTACTTGTGCACTAGCAGATCTAGACGGCATAGGCGATCAAGCGTTAAGCCTTGTCTCGCGTGCCCGGGAAGAAAATTCGCCATTAAATAGCTATGATGTGCGTTGCAGCCCACCATTGGGCGATGTTGAACTTGTTGATCTCCATGCCAATCCCCTTGAAAGCGATGGAATAACAATTTTATCAATATTGCCGCGCAGAATTACCGCGTTTTTAGAGCAGAAAAACGAGATGGACGCGGCCGCGCGTTCCGTTAGTGGGCTGGCATCCATGCTCGCGCACGAGATTAAAAACCCATTGTCCGGCATTAGAGGAGCGGCTCAACTGATGGGGCGCGCCCTAGACGATAAACACCTCCGTCTAACAGAACTGATTTGCAAGGAAGTCGACCGAATAAAAGACCTGGTTGATGATTTAGAGAATTTTAACACGCCTGTTGAGCTTAACATGGAGCCGGTTAACATTCATGAGGTTCTGGATCATGTCTTAAACTTATCAGTTGCCGGATTTGCAGAAAAAGCCACAATAAGGCCAATATTTGACCCGTCATTACCAATGGTCGTTGGCAGCTATGATCGTTTGGTACAGGTTTTTCTTAATTTAGTTAAGAATGCTATTGAGGCTGCTGGGCCCAACGCTGACATTACAGTTTCTACGGCATACCGTCATGGCATATGGATTAAAGGTGTGGGCGGTGAACGAATTCGCCTACCAATAGAAATCTCTATCAAAGATAATGGTCCAGGAATCCCTGAAAACATCAAAGGGCATTTATTCGACCCATTCGTCACCGGGAAATCCGGGGGTGTCGGCCTGGGCTTATCTCTGGTCGCACGGTTTATTAGCAATTTTGGCGGAACCGTGACAGCAAACAATCATCCCGACGGCGGAGCAGTTTTTAAAGTTCAGCTTGCCATGTATGAGGACATAAACCATGAGCAAAAATAATGTGACCGTCATAATTGCTGACGATGATCTCACTATTCGCCTTGTTGTGGGCGAGGCCCTCCGTCAGGAAGGTTGGCTAGTAATTGAAGCTGAAGATGTTCCCGAACTGACACGGCTCGTTCAATCAGGGCAGGGCGACGTTGTTATTTCTGATGTGCTTATGCCCAGCGGAAGCGGTTTAGAGACAATGCCCATGTTACTCAAAGGTCGGCCCGAACTTCCTTTCATTATTATGAGTGCCCAAAACACTTTATCAACGGCTATGAAAGCCACCAACAATGGTGCTTTTGAATATTTGCCAAAGCCCTTTGATATTGATGAGTTAATCAGTATTGTTAAGAAAGCACTTAAGAATGTTAACGTGCAAAATGTGCAGCGCAGTAAACCAGAACAAGATAGTTTAATTGGACGCTCGCCCGCCATGCAGGACATTTATCGTGCCATGGCTAGAATTGTACAAACAGAGCTTACTGTCTTGATCCACGGTGAAAGCGGTACCGGCAAAGAACTGGTGGCGAGAGCTTTACATGAGCACGGTCCGCGCCGAGAAAATCCGTTTGTGCCTGTTAACATGGCAGCAATACCTAAAGAACTTATCGAATCTGAACTTTTTGGACATGAACGGGGTGCATTTACAGGCGCAGAAACCCGAACACTTGGGCGGTTCGGTGAGGCTAAAGGAGGCACACTATTTCTTGATGAAATCGGCGACATGCCATTGGAAGCGCAAACGCGCTTGCTACGCGTGTTACAAGAAGGAGAATATCGCACTGTTGGTGGTCAATCCAGCATTCGCACCAACGTTCGCATTATCGCGGCAACGAACAAAAATTTAAAATCCATGGTAAGCTCCGGGGACTTCCGGGAAGACCTGTATTTCAGGCTTAACGTTGTTCCCTTGTCTATCCCGCCGCTGAGGGAACGGGTAGAAGACGTGCCTGATCTAGCAGATCATTTTCTAGAGAAAGGCACTGAGTCCGGGCTTCCCTTCAAAACATTGACCGCCGGGGCCAAAAAAGTACTTCAGTCATTCGATTGGCCAGGAAACGTACGCGAGCTAGAGAATTTAATTCGCCGCTTGTGTGCGCTTCACCCAGGTGACCAGATTAATGGGGCTGATATCAAAGCAGAGTTTGACCGTTCCACGTCCGATCTAGCAGGTGGCCCAATGAGTATCATGGCCAATGTAACGGGCGGCAACCTTTCTCAAACAGTGCGTCTACACCTAGATCAATATTTTGAATATCATGAGGATGGGCTACCACCACCCGGTTTACACACCCGAATACTGCGTGAAATTGAGCGCCCCCTTATACAAAAAGTACTAAGTGCTACCAACGGAAACCAGGTTAAATCAGCAGAGTTGCTCGGTTTGAATCGTAACACTTTACGAAAAAAAATACGCGAACTGGAAATTACACTCCCGGTTAAGTCTGGGTAATGACATTTCCCGCCTCGCTATTTTTATAATTTATTATTTTAAAACAATAACTTAATTAAAATCGTGTAATTTCTTTGTGATATAAGTGGAACAATAGTGACAATTATGCATCATAGGCTTCATGACGACCGTTAAGCGTAAAGAACCACACGATTTTCTCGCTGCAACGCCAAAGCTGCCAACTCGGCGTTGGGCTAAGTTTATGTTATGGTCGCGGCGGTTAAAATTGCCGGCGCGTTTGGAAGTACTGCTGTCTATTTTGGCGGTAATTTCTGCAATTGCCACCTACATTACCATGTCGCAAAAATCTGCCCCGACCGAGGTAACTTCGGGCCAGACAATGAGAGTTATGCTAGCCATAAACTTAGCTTTGTTACTTGCACTTGGTGTCGCCATCGGTCGCTGGTTTGTTAGAATTTGGTCCGCTCGTAAAGGCATGAAAGCTGGATCCAAATTACAAGCAAAAGTAACTGGATTTTTCATTGCCATTGCCATCGTGCCACCAATTATTATGACTGTATTTTCGGCGCTGTTTCTGGAATTTGGCATCCAACAATGGTTCAGCGAGAAAATTCGATTTGCGTTGAATAATTCCCTCGAAGTTGCAGAAACCTATGAAATTGAGCACCGGGTCAACATTGAAAAGGATATGCTCAAGATCGCTTTTGCTTACAATCAATTGAATTTTACGCAACAGCGGGACCAAATAACGCTACAGCGTGTTGCCGAAACTGCCCTGAGTACTCGGCTTCTTTCTGAACTCGTAATTATCGAGCAACCACTAGGCGAAGAAGGATCCATTCTTGCGGGAGCGAATGATGGATTAACTTTCACAACTCCCCGAATAGCAACAGACCTGCTAACTCGCGCATCTTCGGGAGCAACAGTTATTTCAACCGATGCCGAAAATAATATGGTCTCGGGACTTATTAAATTATCCGGGTTTTTCCGGCCAACATACCTGTACGTGTCTCGTGATCTGAGTCCACAAGTACTGGGATATCTATCAGCAACACGCTCCGCAGTTGCAGACTATGACAATTTGGAAGGTCAAAGAAGCGACATACAATTACAATTCAACGTAGTGTTTATCATCATAGCGCTTCTGATTTTGCTAGCTGCCATTTGGATTGGCTTATGGTTTTCAAGCCGATTGGTCAATCCACTTTCAAATTTGGTCGATGCCGCAGACCGTGTAGGCCAGGGCGACCTGCAAGCACGAGTGCCAACTGTTTCCTCAAGCGACGAAGTGGGGACGCTGAGCCGGGCTTTTAACCGGATGACAGACCAACTTGCAAAACATCAAGATGCTCTAATCGAAGCCAACACCGAAATGGATGAACGCCGGCGTTTTCTGGAAGAAGTTCTGGAAGGAGTTTCGGCAGGCGTCATGGGGTTGAAGCAAGATCGCAGCGTATTTTTGCCTAATAGGTCTGCATTAAGCTTGCTCAACCTTGCTCCGGAAGACCTGATGGGAAAAGACCTGACAGCCGCAGTACCGGATTTTACAGATATAATTGAGCAGAGCGAGCAATCTGCTGAAGGCGAAGCCAAAGGCGAGGTCCAAATTGATATTGAGGGCGAAATCCGAACATTAATGGTACGCGTTTTTGCGGAAAGGCAAGCTGATAACGCCATTGGTGGATATGTGGTCACCTTTGACGACCTAACTGAACAGTTAGCTGATCAACGAACCGCCGCATGGGCCGATGTTGCAAGGCGTATCGCCCATGAGATTAAAAACCCATTGACGCCGATACAATTGTCGGCTGAGCGTTTGAAGCGTAAATACTCGGACGAAATTAAAACAGATCGTGATGTTTTTGGGAAATGCACGGACACCATTATTCGACAAGTGGGTGACCTTCGCCGAATGGTAGATGAGTTTTCGTCCTTCTCCAGAATGCCCTCTCCAATTTTTCGGGAAACTGATGTTGGCGATGTTGCTAGACAATCGGTTTTTCTGCAAGAAGTTGCCGCACCGGAAATTAATTTTTCAAGCGATTTGGACGGCGATTTCAATGCAATCAAGTGTGATGGCCGTCTAATTGGGCAAGCCTTAACCAATGTCTTGAAAAATGCAGCGGAGGCAGTAGAAGCGCGAGTTTCAAATGATAAGCGAGATAATAACAAAATAGCTGAAGACGGATTTGTTCACACGACTTTGACCCAGACTGAAGACAAAACAATAATAAAGATTGAAGATAATGGCCTTGGTTTGCCCGCCGCTCAAAAGTCCCGATTAATGGAACCTTATGTTACAACTCGCTCGAAAGGCACGGGGTTGGGCTTGGCAATTGTACGAAGAATTATGGAAGAACACGGCGGCTCCGTAAGAATCGCGGACCGAACACCCATTGGGGCCAGAGTGATTTTAACGCTTTCCCACCAAACGCTTGAGAAACGAGCGGAACAAGCTGAAGTTAATCAAACTATAGACGAACAGCCTACCGCTGCTGAATAGCATGCTTTTTAAAGGACAATGCCTCTTATGGCGCTAGATATTTTAATAATTGATGACGAAGCTGACATCAGAGATCTGATTGCAGGTATTCTTGAAGACGAAGGCTACGCAACCAGAACAGCTGCCGATAGCGACGGTGGCCTTGCTGAAATTGAAGCACGCCTTCCTTCCCTGATGGTTCTTGATATTTGGCTTCAAGGCAGCAAGCTCGATGGCCTTGAAATTCTTGAATTAATCAAATCACGGCATAAAGATTTACCAGTCGTCGTAATTTCCGGCCACGGGAACATCGAAACCGCCGTTGCGGCGATTAAAAAAGGTGCTTACGACTTTATTGAGAAGCCGTTTGAAGCAGATCAATTACTGCTAACAGTTCAGCGCGCAACGGAGGCTGAGCGACTTCGAAGAGAAAACGAAGAACTTAAAAAGCGTTCCGCTTTTTCTGTCGATATTACTGGGCGTTCTGCCGCGATTAATAGTTTACGTCAGAGCATTGAAAAAGTGGCAGCAACAAATAGTAGAGTTCTCATTCAAGGTGCTTCTGGAACGGGCAAAGAAGTTGCTGCAAGGCAAATACATTTTCGTTCAAACCGGTCAGATGATTCATTTGTCATCGTCAGTGCTGCATCGATGGAACCTCACCGAATGGAACAAGAATTATTCGGTGTCGAGCAAAACGGCGGCGTAGTAAAAACGGGTCTTTTCGAAAGAGCACACGGCGGAACCCTCTTCATTGACGAGGTTGCTGACATGCCTTTGCCAACACAAGGCAAAATTCTCCGAGTATTAACCGATCAAGCGTTTGAACGAGTTGGTGGGAATACGGGTGTGAAAGTGGATGTCAGGGTTATTTCCGCAACCAGTCGTAACCTAGTGCAGGAAATTGCGGACGGTCGATTTAGAGAGGACCTATACCATCGTCTAAATGTAGTACCACTTGCAATGGCAGCATTAAGCGAACGACGCGAGGATATTCCTTCTCTTGCGCAGGGTTTCCTAGACTCGCTTGCTATTGCAACGGGCAGGGCACGCTCAATTCTCGGCGATGACGCGATTGCAGCTTTACAGTCATATGATTGGCCCGGCAACGTCAGGCAACTCAAAAATGTAATGGAACGTGTTGTTATCATGGGGCCGGAAGAGCCTGGCGCAGAAATAACAGCGGATGACTTACCCCAGGAAGTTAAAATGACTCCCGATGACTTGCTTCAGACCGGCAGTAATAATGCAATAATGACGACACCATTGCGTGAAGCGCGTGAAGCTTTCGAAAGAGAGTATTTGAAAGTTCAGATTAATCGTTTCAGTGGCAATATCTCTCGAACAGCTGCCTTTATTGGAATGGAACGTTCAGCGCTTCACAGAAAACTTAAATCGTTGGGACTTTCCGGAAACAGGCAAGAAAATGAAAGCTAAAATATTGGGGTCAATTCCACTGAGCCAAAGTCAATTTGAATTTCGGATCGGATAACAACTTATGAAAGTTATTGTTTGTGGAGCAGGACAGGTTGGTTTTCATATTGCTAAACATTTGGCTGACCAACAGAATGACGTCACTGTCATAGACAGGTCCGTTAAATTAATTCGCAAAATTAGCGAAAGTTTAGATGTGCAAGCATTAGTTGGTCATGGGTCGGACCCAAATATGCTCGCCAAGGCAGGGGCATCAGATGCTGATTTGCTTGTTGCCGTTACCTTGTCAGATGAAGTCAACATGATTGCGTGTCAAGTGGCGCATTCATTGTTCAGCGTGCCCACCAAGATTGCTAGGGTTCGGAATCAACTTTACCTTGACCCAAATTGGCGAGATTTGTTTTCGCGAGACAACTTACCTATCGATGTTGTTATCTCTCCCGAATTGGAAGTTGCACAAGCTTTGGCTAGGCGACTGGAGGTCCCTGGTGCATTTAACATGATACCCTTTGTGGGTGACAAAGTTCGCATGATCGGCCTCATACTTGAAGATGATTGCCCTGTACTCGATACGCCGTTACGCCAACTGTCGGAGTTATTCCCAAATTTGCGCACCATTGTTGTGGCCGTACAGCGCGGTGACCGTCTGTTTGTCCCGCGCAGCGATGATCAACTACAGTCCGGTGACGCCATCATTATAGCAGTTGAATCTTCCACTACAGAGAGGTCAATGGCTGTATTTGGACACGAAGAGCAAAAAGCTCAGAGAATTGTGATTGTAGGTGGCGGCAGTATTGGATTTGCCTTAGCTGAACTGCTTGAAAAGAGTGAGCGAAGCCCAAATGTTAAAATCATTGAAATCGACACAGAACGCGCTAAGAAAATAGCTGAAACACTTGAAAAAACTGTTGTAATCAATGGCGATGCGCTCAATCGCGATATTCTCCTTGAGGCAAACATTGAACAAGTGGATACGGTCGTTTCTGTAGCTGATGATGACGAAGTCAACATCCTTTCGGCGCTTTTGGCCAAACAACAAGGCGGTGCCATCGCCATTACTTTAATGAACAATCCGATATACGGAAACTTGGTAGGCTCACTCGGAATTGACATTGCCATTGATCCACGCGAAACGACTGTTTCATCTATTGTGCGCCATGTCAGGCGTGGCCGCATTCGCGATCTCTATAGTCTTTTCAATGGCCAAGCTGAGATTATTGAAGCAGAGGTAATTGCAGGCTCAGAAGTCGCGCAAAAAACAATCGGCGAATTGCGCCTTCATGGTGAAGTTAAGTTTGGTATGATTGTCCGAGATGGAGAAACAATTGTTCCTTCAGCTGAAACACAACTCTTAAGTGGTGATCAGGTTGTATTTTTAGCCGTCGCACAATCAGTTAAGAAGGTTGAACAATTGTTTTCCGCACGAGCGGATTTGTTTTAGGCGAACGCCGATATGTGGAAAAGCCGATTATTTTACTTATTGGGATCATGGATTCTGGTTTTGGCTTGTCTACAGCTTGTACCGTTAGTATATGCCGCGTTAAATAATGAAAACCATGCATTTGGTAGCTTTTCTGCGTCTACGGCATTGGCATTTCTTCTTGGCGGCGCATTATTTTTGGGTTTCCGTTCAACGGAAAGAGTGAGAGTCCCAAGGCTTACAGTATTTTTACCAATTGCCGGCATTACAACAGCCGCCTTGTTGGCTGGACTACCTTTATTTTTCCTGTTTCCCGATAGTGGTTTCCTACGGTCTTTTTACGACGGTATGTCCCAAATAACTACCAATGGCTCTTCCGCTTATGAAGAGAATTACTCTTCCGTTTTGTTATGGCGAGCCCTGACCAGCTGGATGGGTGGCATGATGGCTGTTGCGTTTGCGCTTTCCCTTCTGATGGCAATGAATAGCGGGGCGATGCAACTCCATCAATCACCTCTCAATTTAGGTGATCAAAAGACCGGGTATCAACGGTTGAGAACAACAACCCAATCTCTGCTACCAATCTATTTGTTCGCAACCTTGCTTTGTTTTATTTTGCTCTGGCTGACAGGTAATTCGAAATTTGATGCCTTCATACTTGCACTATCTGCCATTAGCACTTCAGGCGTAGCACCAGAGTCCGTTATTCAAAGTCAGACAGCCTTACCTCAGTTAATTTTAGCGTTTTTTCTGTTTATTGGGCTTTCAAATTGGGATTTTCATCACTTAAGAACCAAGGTTTTTTCACTCCGCTTTAGACAAGATCGCGAATTGAGAACAAGCCTCTTTGCAATTGCACTCGGCGTTGTTCTCCTAGAAATTTTGTTAGATGCGAACTTTTCTGACCTCGCCTCACTTATATTCGCAGCGACTTCTGCCCTTTCCACATACGGAAGTATGCCTACCCAAATATCAGAGTTGGAGACTAGCAGCGCGCTACCTGTTGCAATCATTTTAATGCTTATGGCTGCCGTTGGGGGTGCCATAGCTGGAACATCGGGCGGCCTTAAACAAATGAGGGTCCTTATGATTTTCCGGCTGGGTAGAGCAGAGGTCGATAGGCTTGCCCATCCGCACGGCGTTCACAGCGTTTCATACGGCAAGCAAGTAGCTGAAAAAACTGATATAAACGCAATTTGGCTACTGCTGGGCTCTTTTATATTAATCATGGCGTTAGGGGTCGTGTGCTTGGCTGTTTTCGGCATTCATTTTCAAGACGCTCTTACTCTTTCCTTTACCGCAATAACACTTTCCGGACCGCTTGCAGTTAGTGCCGATCCAGAGTTTGCAGGCTATGCCAGCTTGGCACAAATAGATTATCTTATTTTGAGTGTTTTGATGCTGGTAGGAAGAATAGAAGCACCAATTTTTATGGCTCTTTTTGCCAAAGCACTCTGGCGCGGATAATATTTAAAAGTCTGTTGACCGATACTCCATCGGTCTGACATATATGACTGGAAGAGGGGCATTGACAAAAAATCGATTTTGATCGGAATTTTGTTATCGAAATTTAGCTGTAGACAATTCAATTAAACAAGAAAAAGAAAAAGAAAACATGTCAGAAAAAAATCAAAACCTCCAAGATGTATTCCTTAACACTGTCAGAAAAACTAAAACACCCGTTACAGTCTTTCTGGTTAACGGCGTGAAACTCCAGGGTGTGATCACCTGGTTCGACAATTTCTGCGTTCTCTTGCGCCGTGACGGACATTCTCAGTTGGTTTATAAACACGCTATTTCTACCGTTATGCCATCTGGCCCAGTTCAGCTTTTTGAACCAGAAAAAGAAGGCTTAGAGGACTAGTTTGGCTGCAAACAACGATGGAACCGCTGACAATGACCAGATACAGTCAGGTCAGCCCGGCGGTGGTTGGTCAACTGATGGCCTTGCGTATTTGCAAAAACAAGTAACGCGCCAACGCGTTTTTGTTCTCCACCCATATTTAAAAAGCTTTATACCAGACACCTTAACGAGGTCGCCAGAGGCCCGACTGGAAGAAGCTTTGGGCTTGGCCGCAGCAATTGATATTGAACTGATCGGCGGCGAGACCGCTAGTTTGCGCGTGGTTAAACCCGCTACTTACCTTGGCACAGGTAAATTAAAGGAACTAAAAAGCTTTGCAAAATCAAACGAAATAGACCTGATCGTATTTGATTGTGAGCTAAGCCCTATCCAACAACGGAATTTGGAACGCGAGCTCAAAGTCAAAGTCATTGATCGCACTGCTTTAATCCTTGAGATTTTTGGTGACCGTGCCAACACAAAAGAGGGGGAACTCCAAGTCGAGTTAGCCCATCTGGTGTACCAACGAAGCCGTTTGGTACGATCTTGGACCCACCTGGAACGCCAACGCGGCGGTTCAGGTTTTTTAGGAGGGCCGGGCGAAACTCAAATTGAAGCGGATCGGCGCATAATTGCAGACCGAATTACCCGTATCAAACGGCAGTTATCAACGGTCACGCGAACGCGAAAATTGCATAGAGCGCAACGGCAAAAAACGCCGTACCCGATTGTGGCTCTTGTCGGCTACACTAATGCCGGCAAATCAACACTGTTCAATCGTCTGACTGATGCTGACGTTCTCGCTGAAGACATGTTATTTGCAACCCTTGACCCCACAATGAGATCAATCTCGTTACCAAGCGGTCGAAAAATCATAATGTCGGACACGGTAGGTTTTATTTCTGATCTGCCAACCACCCTGGTCGCAGCCTTCAGAGCCACGCTAGAAGAGGTTCTAGAAGCTGATCTTGTTGTTCATGTTCGTGATGCGTCGCACCCAGACAGTGACATACAGAAACGAGATGTTGAGAATGTTCTGACCGAGCTCGGTGTTGATCTGAATTATGATTTAAAGGCAGATAATGAGGCTACGCCAGTATTAGAGGCAATGAACAAATGTGATCTTGTTTCACCGGAAGAATTGGTTCAACTGCAGACTGTTGGCGGTCGAAACAACACAACCTTACCTGTCTCCGGTTTGACAGGTGAAGGCTGCGAAAGCTTTATAACTGCGCTAGACAAAGCCTTAGGAAGCAAGGATCTCAACATTGAAATTATAGTACCGTTTGATGACGGGCAAACACCGGCATGGCTACATGCCAATAGCAAAATACATGACACAGAATACACCGATGCTGGAACCCGGTATAGCTTCAGCGTTGATCCAATTGCGTGGGGTAAGTTCAGCAAAGGCACAAGGTTCGAAGCTGGCTGAATTCGCCTGAACCTTAAATACTATTCTTCTTGCTTTACCAAGTCCCACTGCGCATCCATTTCTTCAAGTGTAGATTGATGCATAGTTTTGCCAAGCACGGTGATCTTATCCTCGACCCTCTTGAAGCGTTTTTCAAACTTGGCATTAGCTGAGCGCAGGGCTTCCTCCGGATCAATTTTCATATGGCGGGCCAAATTTGCCATCACAAACATGAGGTCACCGAACTCTTCTTCAATGTGCGCCTGGTTATCCGGTTGGCCTTGCGCCTCAACCAATTCGGCGCATTCTTCCTGAATTTTATCCAAAACATTAAGGGTATCTGGCCAATCAAAACCTACTCTTGCGGCTCTCTTCTGCAATTTAACAGCCCGCAGCAGAGCGGGTAGGGAGGAAGCCACACCGTCTAAAGCAGAAGACACAACGCCCAGATCCGCCGCCATTGCAAGACGTTCTTGTTCTTTTTGTTGCTCCCACGCCGCTGTTTGCGCTTCAGAATCTGCTACATAGGTTTCCCCAAAAACATGAGGGTGGCGTCGCACCATTTTATCGCAGATTGATGCAATCACGTCCTCAAACGCAAATTCCCCTTTTTCTTCAGCAATCCGGGCGTGAAACACTGTCTGCAACAACAGGTCTCCCAGCTCATCTCTAAGCGCGGTCATATCACCCTTACGAATAGCATCGTCTACTTCGTAAGCCTCTTCAATTGTATAGGGCGCAATCGATTCAAATGTCTGCTCGATATCCCAAGGACAACCTGTATCCGGATCTCGCAATTTTTGCATAATAACCAGAAGGTCTTCCATCGAATATTGTTGTTGCATCTGGTCCAAACTCACTTGCAATGTGTTAATCCGTCACTCAGGTATCATCAACGGCTCGGCGTACGTCAAGGAGACAAACGAAAATGTCAAAAATATTTCTGATTTTCATACTTCTTTTTGGAGTCACTGTACCAGGTATCGGCGAAGAAGTGCCCCCACCAGGCGACCGCAACGTTCGACACTATTTAAAAATACCATCTGGAGGGTTAGCCTCTTTTCTTCAGCGCCCCGCTGTCTCAATTCCGATGATAAGCCACCATCGCGGCGGACCGGTTCCTGGTATGCCCGAAAACTCCCTTGAGGCGATGGACAACGCGCTTGCTTATGGTTACGGCCTTATGGAGGTTGATGTAGCACAGCTGAAAGATGGTACTTTGATCCTCATGCATGATGATACATTGGATAGAACAACCACCGGTACTGGCGCAGTTAGAGATAAAACATTAAGCGAAATCAATGATCTGTTCCTGGTTGACAACGATGGAACTCCTACCTCATTTCGCATCCCAACACTCAAGGCAGCGCTTGAATGGTCAATAGGACGCACGATTTTGACACTCGATGTTAAGCGAGGCACTGATTTCCAAAAGGTTGCCGACCTGGTGCAAGAAACCGGCGCAGGGGACTATAGTGTTTCAATCGCTTATTCGATAAATCAAGCCAAGGCATTTTTCCGCATTGCGTCTAACATGCCTATCTCGATTGGACTGTCCAACGATGAAGAAATCGCAGAGTTAAATAACAGCGGTATCCCAACTCATCTGGTTGTTGCCTGGACAGGTACAAAATTATTGGCTCCTTCATTTTACTCAAAATTACACCGGCGAGGATGGCGAACCATAGTTGGTACACTGGGAAGGCGGTCTTCAGCAATTGACAATCAAATCAAAGACAAAACTATCGACGTTTCTTACGGAGATATTGTCAAAATGGGTGCGGACATAATAGCCACTGACCGATTTTGGGCTGTCCAACAGGAAATCCGCAATCCAAACCTGTTTATCTATACTCAACAAAAACTGGTAAATTAGTCGCCGTACGGATATGCTACCCTCGGGGTTTAAATAGGGGTAGTACCAGTGAGTATATCGCAAAAAAGGGCACTTATTTGCCTGCCAGTCATTATTTTTATTTGCCTCGCCTATTTGGTTACCCAAGGTCATACCACAGGCTTTGATGAAAGCGGTGTTCTGTTACTTCGCGGTAATTCCCCAACGGTAATAGCAGGCGATTTTTGGCAAACGCTGGTCTCTCAGCTAACACATCTAGGTGATTCAGTCGTACTGGCAATCATTAGTGTCGTTACTGTCGGGGTTCTCTATTGGCGTAATCAAAAACAGGCGGCACACTGGTTTTTAATTGCCGCTGCAGGCTCATTCATCATTACAGCTTTTGCAAAATGGGCTTTTGGACGAGACCGGCCTGAAATTGTTGAGCAAATAGTAACTGCATCAAGCGCCAGCTTTCCCAGTGGCCATACACTACGTTCAGCGGTCGTATATAGTTTACTTGCTTTCATGTTTCTTAAAATGGGCACCAAAAAAATAAATTATATCATATTTACAATAGCTTCTGCGATCATTTTAATGAATGGAATTAGCCGTGTTTATCTGGGGGTCCATTGGCCAACGGATATAATAGCCGCGTGGTTAATCGCTGGGTTCTGGCTGCTTTTATGCAAGGCAGGCTATGACCGAGCATGCCAGTCCACATCACAATAAACCGAAACCGCATTGCCACATAGACCTACATATAACGCCCAACCAATATATGTAGGTACAATCTACAGATTAACCTTTGTCAGAGCAGCAAGACTTGCGTAAGTTACAGCTTAATCAATCCATTCGCCGGGATTTTGTTGTAATGTGCTTAAGGCCAAATTAAATGACGTTAGACCCATCTGAAAACATCAAACATGACCATCGAGCAATAGATGTACCCAAGGTTGAGAGCAACGGTTCAAGCGTCTTATTTACTGCAATAATACTCGCAGGAAAACGTAACGATAACGATCCAGTTGCGTCTATTTTTGGTCATAAATACAAAGCATTGGTTCCGTTGGTTGGCCGCCCAATGATTGCTTATGCCGTTGATGCTTTACGCGCTTCACCGTCAGTGGGCGACATTCATGTAGTTTTTGATGGCCAAGAAGAGCTGTTCGCCTCCTGCGGCAAACTCAAAGGTGAATTAGACGCTGCAAATGTTAAAGTTGTAGCGACTGCAAAATCAATATGTCAGAGCATTATCAAGGCGATAGAGGAAACTGGAAGCCAGTTTCCTTATTTGGTTACAACTGCGGATCACGCATTACTGCTTCCGGAAGTAGTCGATTATTTCTGCAAAGAAGCCGAGAAACTCAATGGTTTTGGTGCAGGGTTTGTTGAAGAAAAATACATCAAGGCGATGCACCCAGAGTCTAAGCGAACCTATCTGCCATTTCGCGACACAAAATTGTCCGGTGCGAACCTGTTTGCCGTTATGTCGCAAGATAGTGTCAAGGTTTTGGAATTCTGGAAAAACGTTGAAAATGAACGCAAAAGCCCGTGGAAGCTGTTTAAGGCTTTCGGATTCTTTAATCTTGTTGGTTTGATGCTGCGGCAGTTCACCGTTATAGACGCTTTCAAGCGGGCGTCCAAAGTATTGGGGGCCGAAGGGGTTGCAATCAAGCTGCCGTATGCGGAAGCCGCTATTGATGTAGATTCCCCCAGAGATTACATGCAAGTGACCAAAATTCTGGAAAGCCGCTCGGAATAAATCACACAACCCAGTTTTTAACCACATCACTTGATCTGCTGTACAGTTGGCCGCGTAAAAAGTCGCCCAAGCCACAAAATGAGTAGTATCAGTGAAAGTTTCAGTTCTCCTAGCAACACTATTAGCCACGCAGTTAAGTGTATCAGCAGTAGCTAACCCGCAGAACACCCCTCAGAACGATCGCCCAAGCGGCAGGCCAAGCAGTCCGCCTGACTTTTTTGCCGTCGGTGTTGCAGCATCGGGTGGGCAGGTTGAGTTTCGTGGAGGGTCATTTCAAGTCAATCCATTTCCATTCATTAATTTTCGGCAAGGCCGATTTTATTCAAATCAGGCCGGCGTCGGCTATGAATTGTTAAAGAGTGATAAGTACAGGCTTTCGTTGGTGACAGAAGTCGGCGTTAACGAACAGAACCGCAACCAGGTGGATGAATTGAATGATATGGACAATCTGGACCTTCCTATCTACGGAGGAGCATCGCTAGAGGTTAATGTATCAGATTTTGTCTTAACAGGTACAGTTCAGAGAGAACTGGGGTTTGCAAGTCAAGGCTGGCGAGCTTTTGCAGGTGTCAGCCGCCCATATAATGTCAACCGTAAATTATCTTTGTCTCCATCTTTTACACTACAGTGGTCCGATAGCACGCTGTCCAACTATCTTTATGGGGTTCAGGCGGAAAATGCTCAGCCCTCAAGGGCGATATATGATGCAGGGTCAAGCCTGCAAGCCAACACAGCAGTTACCGCAGTATATCGACTTTCAAACAAGATTACTCTCATTGGATCAACGTCGTTGACATTATACGGTAACTCAATCGCAGACAGTCCGATTGTGGACAGGCGTACTGTTCTTTCCTCCTTTGTCGCGATAGGGTATGCTTTCTAAGCTTATCCAGGCGTTTATTTTTAAATTACCCATAGGTCGTTTATCTGGAATAACGCCCTATATATCTCTTATCTGGAAACTGCAGGCATCAATAAATTGGGAGCTGATCGATGACCATGGAAAAAACATATGACGTCGTAGTATATGGCGCGAGCGGCTTTACCGGACGCCTTGTCGCGGAGTATTTTGCCAAAGAATACGGCGCGGGGTCTGGCTTGCGCTGGGCTATGGCTGGGCGCAGCGCTGAAAAACTTGCTGCTGTGCGTGAGGAAATTGGCGCGCCTACGAGTACACCGCTCGTTATTGCGGATGCGGATGACCCAGATTCTATTCAAACAATGGTTGCTTCGACAAAAGTAGTGTTAACGACCGTTGGCCCCTACCAGCTCTATGGCTCAGACCTGGTGGCCACCTGCGCTAAAGCTGGCACGGATTATGTGGACCTATGCGGCGAACCACCCTGGATGCGCCAAATGATTGATGCTCACGAGGAAACGGCTAAGAATTCGGGCGCACGTATCGTATTTTCTTGCGGGTTCGACAGTATTCCATTTGATTTGGGTGTGTATTTTCTCCAGTCCGCTGCGAGGGAAAATTTTGGGAAAGCAATGCCGCGTGTCAGGGGCAGAGTCCGGAAAATGCAGGGAACTTTTTCAGGGGGGACGGCTGCAAGCCTAAAAGCAACCATGGCCGCCGCCGCAAAAGATCCATCAATTTTAGAGCTTCTACGTGACCCGTTTTCTTTGGCGCCGGGCGCAGAAACTCCGAGACAGCCGCGAGGCACCAAACCAATCTACGATGAAGTCATCGAAAGCTGGTGTGCACCGTTTATTATGGCACCGATCAATACACGCAATGTTCTGCGGTCCAACTTTATCTCTGACTATTCCTACGGCAAAGATTTTGTTTATGACGAAATGTTCGTGACAGGCCCAGGCGAAAAAGGTGAAGCCATCGCCAATGCAATTGCAAACGACGACAGCATGTCTAAAGAAGGCGGGCCCAAGCCAGGTGAAGGCCCAAGCAAGGAAGAGCGCGAAGCTGGCTTTTACGATGTGTTGTTTGTCGGAACAGACGGCGAGAACACTATCAAGGCGGTCGTTACCGGCGATAAAGACCCAGGGTACGGCTCTACATCCAAGATGATAGCTGAAAGCGCCGTTTGCTTAGTCCGAGATGACTTGAAAACCGGTGGTGGCATTTGGACGACTGCACCCGCGATGGGCGACCATCTAATTAAACGATTGGTTGAGAACGCTGGTCTAACATTTGAAATTGTAGATTAGAAAAATCGGGCAGGGGTCAAAGCCTGCCCGATTTCTCCTGTGGCGGCATTCTGGGCGGAGCTAATCCACTCGAACACCGGAAACCGGCTCCATTGCAGCTTTTATACCCCAGCCGCCAAAACCTTCAGTCACCGCAAATATCAATTCATTTCTTCCTGCTTTCAGGGGAAGGAAAACGCTATCATACAAACCGATCGTGCCCAGGTGGCGGTAGTCTCGACTTAAATATCGATCGTCCCCATATGCTATCGCTTTACCGTTTAGGAAAACAGTTACCCTATCACTGAAGCCATATTGGAAGTTTACTGTTTTCGCTTCATCCGCTGTCAGTATTTTACGAACAAACAACGTGTTGACCTCAGGCGTTCTGCCGGAAACCTTAGCCAAATTGCCAACGCCTGCTTCATCTATTTCAAGGCTTTGCCAAACTTGGCCCGCTAACAGTTTTTCGTCCAATTCGGGCATACCTTCAACGGCAGAGCCCAACACCGCAGTGCTGGCAACGCTAAAACTCTTAATTAAAGTGTTCGGAAGCACCGCCCTTGGTGCAGGTGTACCGGCGGTTGAGACATTATCGCTATGTTCAACTCTAAAATTACTGAAACGAAACTCCTGAAAACCACCTGCAAGGCGAATGCGCCCTGTTTCTCTTGGGCCCATCAAATTTTCTACGTGCAAAACCGGTACATCGCTGTCTATATAAACGTCCATCTTATTGTCCTTGACTACAAGCTTCACTGGAAACCATTGGTCAAATTTGTACACAGTCGGCGCACTAAATCGTGGGCTATGGTACAATTGCCAGCCAGACACACCATTGAAACGCGGGGTATATTGGTTGGAATCAGGATTGCCGGACATATGCGGACGCAAATAGAAATATTCCGCGCTATTGTCGTTCCATCTAAAGTATACACCACCAAAACCACGCTTTTCCTGCATTGCAATATCGAAGCTTATAGTGCCATTCCTGAAGTTTTCGCCTTTCAATTCCGAAACGCCACCATTTAGTTCAATACTTTGTCTACCTAGATAGGTAACAAACTCAGCACCATTCGCCGACAATTCCCACTTGTCAGTATCAATGTCTTGAGCTGTCAAACCCGATATCGGTATTGCCGCGAGCATAAAGGCACCTACGCCAAAGCTTTTAAATTTTGTGAACATTATTACTCCTCGCTATTGATTATGCTGTTCCTGCTCATTTGAGAAAAACTAAGATACCGAGCCACTTAAGGCTCCTTAAGAAACCTTAAATGTGCACTTTAGAAAGAGTAAATGTTTCTCAAGACTAGCGTTTGCAGAGGATACCCCTGTATGATGTGCCGTAGAGATTCATTCACGCATATTTTCAGGAACTCTGTTTATTGTGTCAGAGCAACCATCAAAAAAAACATACAAGATCGGGCCGTGGACATTTGTGACGCCAGGGAGCGAGATAGTCCATATTGATGGTCACGTTCTGAAGCTTGAAGATAAAATTGCACATTTGCTGGAAACACTGTGCGTTAAACGCGGAGAGATTGTTTCCAAAGAGCAGCTAATTGACCTTGTTTGGCAAGGACGAGAGCTCAGTGAACAAACCATTCCGGTAGCAATTTCAAAACTAAGGAAAGCTTTAGGAGACGATATTAACAACCCTAGTATGTTGGCCACAGTTCCGCGGCAGGGTTATCAGCTACTCAACAGCACAGATACAACAACACGAGGCCGTCAAGCTAACTTCCAGTCCATGGCGGTTTTGGCTGGCATAGTTTTAGTCATAGTATTTGCTGCTGTTTATCTCTTGGATAGCTCAACCGCCCAAAGGTCACCAGACCGAATTCAATTCACCAACAGTGAGAAACCAAGCCTGATCGTCACGATTAATGATGTTCGTGTGGCCGATGGCGATAAGAGTAAAATACCGTTGGCAATCGCTGTCAGCGAAATGTCTTCATACTATCTTTCCCAAGTTTCAGATATGCTCGTGATAAGGCATTGGTGGAATTTGGATGCACCTGACCCAACCGGCGGTATTTTTACTCGCTACGGTGCCTCAACACCCGTTTATTCCCTGAAAGGAACGTTAATAAAAGACGGTGAGGCCAATGTTGTGTCCTTCGTCCTGTCCAACCCGAAGAATGATGAGGTCATCTGGTCCGGAATCCATTCGGTAAATGAAGGTAGTTTTGGACTATTCCCCTTGTTCGGCACCATGCTCACTCGGCTAAGAATACCCACAATAACGGCAAGCTACGCTCCTGAAGAAGCTATTGGTTATTGGCGAGCAAGGTACTTCATGCAGCTTTCAAACCCCGGAGCTGCCGGAGTTGCAGCTGCTGAACTTAGGTCACTACTGGAAGCAAATGAGAACTCTCCGGCATCTACCGCCTCAGCAAAAGCACTCGCCGCGCGCTGGAAAGACAATCCAGATGTTGCGGAGCAAATCAATTTGCTTAACGAGCGTATCGATGCAATTTTAGATGAGCAGGATCCCGCGCAAAACCATTTCTCCCTGGTCGATAAGGCATCCACTTTTCTATATAATTTGTCCGACACGAAATCTGCAATTGCTTTACTGGAATCTGCACTAAAACAGGCGCCAGGAGATCACTATGCATTATCTCTTCTTGGGGAGGCCCAGTTACAACGCGGCGACCTAGCGTCTGCCATAGCGGCTTACGAAAAAGCTTTTAGGTTAGCACCGTACGCAAAGGCTTATGAAAACCGCCTTCTTGAATTGAAAGAGCAGTAATAACGGTAAAGTTTCTATAAATGCATCATTTAATTGCTGATGATAACTTTGCCCGTTACTGTACATTCGTGTTCAAATAAAAGGTGTATTATGAAAATCAGCTCGATTGCGGCGATATTTTCTTGGGTTACTTTGTTAACACAGCCAGCACAAGCTGATGTGGTTTTGGTACCTGACGCAATATTCGATGGTAAATCGTCGGAACTTATTACCAATAAAGCAGTTCTAATTTCAAACGGTCGCATCACAGCAATTGACACGCTTGAAAAACTACGTGGCTCCGATACTAAAATAATCCTGTTACCAGGGCAGACGCTTCTACCAGGACTGATTGATCTCCACAGTCACGTACTATTGCACCCATACGATGAAACCAGCTGGAATGATCAGGTCCTCAAAGAATCTTGGGCGGAACGGGCGCTTAGAGCAGGTAACCATTTAAAAGCAACGCTGGAGGCGGGCTACACAACACTACGTGATCTCGGCAGCGAGGGTGCCGGGTATGTAGATGTTGGCGTAAAACAGGCGCTGGAAAAAGGCGTTATTCCCGGACCACGTCTAGTTGTTGCAGGCAAAGCAATTGTAGCTACCGGATCATATGGTCCAAAAGGTTTTGCCGAGCATGTAAAAGTGCCCTTAGGGGCCGAACCCGCCGATGCCAATGACCTCATATCTGAAACTCGCGATCAAATAGGACACGGTGCAGACTTCATTAAAGTCTATGGTGATTATCGCTGGGGACCAAATGGCGAAGCGATGCCGACTTTTTCGGAAGACGAAATTCGCTCCATCGTAGAAACAGCCCGATCATCCGGCCGCTACACGGTTGCACATGCGTCTACACCGGAGGCCATGCGCCGCGCTATTATGGCTGGCGTAGAAACGATTGAACACGGCAACGCAGGGACGCTTGATACTTTTGAATTGATGCGTGAAAAAGGCGTCGCTTGGTGCCCAACACTTGCAGCGGGCGAGGCCATCGCTCAATATCAGGGCTGGATAAAAGGCGAAGGACCTGAGCCGCAACGTATCGTTGATCAAAAGAAGTCATTTGCAACCGCACTGCAGGCCGGCGTTATTATGTGTGCCGGATCAGATGTCGGGGTATTTGATCACGGTGACAATGCTTGGGAACTTGAATTGATGGTCGAGTACGGCATGAAACCAATTGATGTACTCCGAAGTGCCACATCTATTAACGCTGGCCTTCTTCATATGAGTACGGAAATCGGACAAGTTAAAAAAGGTATGCTCGCGGAACTGATAGCGGTGAAAGGCAACCCTTTGGAAGATGTAAAAGTTTTGCGTCAACCCACTTTAGTCGTCCAGGGCGAAATCGTAATTAACCGCAATTAATGTCTAACCGGAGGCCTCTTCAAGAGTTCTAGCCACATAGTCAGCGATGGCTAAGCACGATGTAAGCCCAGGTGATTCAATGCCAAACAAATTCACTAATCCAATTAACCCATGTTGTTTTGGCCCAGATATAATGAAATCATGAAAGTCATTGCCGTAAGCAAATGTTTTTATTCGTATGCCAGAGTATGACGCCTGCAATTTTGATGCGTCAATTTCAGGCCAATAGGAAGAGATAGCCTTTGTAAATTTGCCTGCCATATTAGGGTCAACGCTATAATCTACATCATTCACCCACTCTACATCTGGTCCAAACCGGGCTTGCCCGGCTTGATCTAGCGTCAGGTGAATACCGAGGCCACCAGGCGCGGGCATAGGATATATCAGGCAGTCAAACGGGACCGGCGCAGCGTATGAAAAATAACTACCTTTGGCATAAGTAACTGACGGAATAGTTGATAGAGGAAGGCCTTGAATATTATTGGCCACAGCAGTTGCCCCCAAACCCGCACAATTCACAATTGAACGAGCAAATATTATAGTTTGACCGTCATTTTCGACAGTGACAATATATCCATCATTCCCAAATCCATCGTTGCCAGGTATCACATTGATCACTTTGGATCTAAGTGCCAACATTCCACCATTATTCTCAACATCGCCGAGCAAAGCCAACATCAACTGATGGCTATCAATAATTCCTGTCGTCGGCGACCAAATAGCCGCAGATACATTGAGCGCGGGTGCTCGTTCAGTTGTCGCCTCTCTGCTCAAATACTCTAAATCTGAGACGCCGTTTTTTTCCCCTGTTACGAGTATCGCATTTAGGTCATCTATATTTGCAGAGGAGGGGGCAACAATTAGCTTCCCACATTGCTTATATGGCACGCCTCTTTCATTGCAGTATTTGTATAGTGCGTCCCGCCCAGGCATGCATAATGCCGCCTTTAAACTATTTTCAGGGTAATAAATACCAGCATGAATGACTTCGCTATTCCTCGCGGAAGTTTGAGTGCCAATAGCATCTTCGGCCTCTACTACCAAAACTTCTTTGCCGCATTCCGCCAGTTTTGCCGCGACCGCCAAGCCTACAACACCTGCACCAATAACAAGGTATTCTATTGTATCCATCAAGTGATCCGTTGGTATTTGTTATCTTTCGATCGTCGTCGAACTCGAATTACCAGTACCCGGCAGTTCTGTCGTTAGGCGCTTTGCCAAAGCCAGTAGTCTCGCTGAGGTACTATGTCGTTTGATAGAACTAGTTTCAAATTCCACAACCGCACTAGACAAATGCTGTAGTGCGTTGGGCATAGCGTACGAGCGGCTCAATTCGGCAGCATTGATTGCCAACGAAAGCGCTATCCGCCTTCCTTGAATTGATCGCTGCACTTCGCTTGTTTCCCCATCAAATTGCTGACTGACTTCCCCAAACTTCCTATATGCTGAGGATGTGGAACCAGCCCTCAACGACAAGCTGATACTTGCTAGGCTATGGCGGTAACCATAGAGCCTATTGTGAACGACCGGATGGTCAAGCGCCAGAACCTGAGAAACATCACTGCAAACAGCCTTCAAGGCTTGGGTCGCGTCATTGATCTTTTCACTCGCAATAAGGACCTCAACCAACATGACCGAGCTCACACAGGCTTGAAACTGAAAAGTTGTGTTATTTGGCTCGAAGTCGAGCAGTTCTTTATGAACTGCCAACGACTCCCTAAGGTGGTTTTCCGCCAAAATATAATCATGGTTTGCGATTTCTGCCTCCGCAAGCCAACGCAGACTGCGCGCGTAGTTTCCACGCGCTCTAACATCGAGTGGATCTTCTGTGGTTAATCTTTTATATTTTTGGTTTGATATTTTTGCGTTCTTGTAAGCTAAATCGGTCATCCCCAAATAAAGCTCAGCCCATTGAACGTGGTAATAGCCGCCTGCGAGGTTATTCTGCCACTTAATATCGTCAGAAAACCTGTCTGCATTTTTTTGTCTGGCTTTCAAGCCTTTCTGAAATTCAATATAGGCTTCATCGGTACGTCCCATTTCCATCAAGGCCCAACCCAAGTGAACATAAATGTCTCCAAGGGCAGACCAAAACATTTCGGGATGATCATCACTCTCCAGTAAAATCTCACCAAACTTGACTCTTTCGCGCCAGGCAGCTTCAGCAGCCGCATATTGGCCGCGAAAAATGTTACTTAGACCAATCCAATATAAACTGCGAATATGAGCAAAAATCGCCTCATGGGAGTCAGGGAACCGCTGTGTCAACGCTGTCGTTGTCCGATAGGCATAATCAAATAATTCATCGGCAGAATTGTGCATATTTCTACCGAAGTAGACTTGGCCCAGTTTCTGATATGCAATCGATTTTCGGGTTAGGCCAAGTGGGCCAAGTTTAGTGTCTTCCTGCCGCGAATAATGAGCTGCAACTTCTTCAATAACAGCGTCGATGACATCCAACCGACCTAGTTGTTCTAGTTTAATGCCGGCCAAGTCCTCCAGCATAAATTGTATAAGGTCTTCCGCTCGCTCATTCTGCAATTGAGCATCGAGGCTGGCACGCTGTGCTTCACTTTCGGCCATATTCGCACGAACCAACAACACCGAAGAGAAAACAGCGAAAGAAATCGATGCTGCGGTAACAATCATTAAACGGTTTTGGTGTCGCTTCGCGTTTCGTTGCACCAATTCATCAAGTCCGACCTTCAACAAGCCCGCAACAATTTTTAGTAAAGCCTTTTTTGGGCCATCACCCTCTTCACGGGCATCAGCGGCCACTGGGATTTGACCGGACTGCAGATAAAGTCTGCCCAACGCCGGAGCAACGCAGTTTTGTTGAACTGCGGATACCACACCGCCGAACTGTGGTTCTCCCTCAACAATATAACAAAGAATATTTCTGCTATCGCGGTGCGCAATGAACTGAGTAATTTCTGCATTGACCCGGACTGAACGCGCCGCGCTGGGGGAACAAACAACAATAAGAAATTCAGATTGTTTGATGGCATCTAAGAGCTTCGAGTCCAGACTGTCCGAGGCTGAAAGCTCCTCCCGATCACGGAACATTTTGCCTAAGTTTTTTGGTGTATTTCGGCGCTGATTATCTTCCTCGCCCAAGTGGGCAGGAACTCTGTAAGTTTCAAGTTTCCGCATCAATCGAGATGCGCTTTTGCTATTTTGGTGGCTATAGCAAATGAATGCTTTGTAGCGAAATTCTGTCACAAACAGTGCCCCAATAACCAATAACTACACATTACAACCTTGAATGGTTAGTATGTACCAGTTCAGAACAGTTATTGTACACTTGATAACAAAATAAATTAAGAAATTCTATTAACGTAGGTTATCTGTCCAACCAACGACGAAAGTCTGAAACCCGATCTCGGCTCACAACAACTGAAGATGGGTCTGCTGCCACTTTAACATGATAGCGACCTTCATCGATACGAATGTCTTCTATTGCGTCAAATGCAACCAGCCTCTGACGGCTGATACGGAAGAATGAAGTTTTGTCCAATTTACGTTCCAATTCATTCAGTGTGCCGTCAATGTAAAAATCACGACCATCGAATGTTCGGAGTGCTATATCACGCCCTCTGGTTTCAAACCACGCCACTTCTTCAACCTGAATACTAAAAAATCGATTTCCTGCCCGGATCAAAAACCGTTGTTTCGGGCTGGTTTCATAGTCGATTTCTTTTACATCTGTCACGAGATCTGCTGCCTTAAACTGGCCTTTCAAGGCATCGTATCGCTGAAATGCTCGATCAACATCTTCTCCGCGTACGGGCTTTAGGAGATATTCGATGCCGTTGGCCCGAAAGGCCTGAATGGCATAATCGTCAAAAGCTGTGCAAAATATGACCGGACAGGAAGGTTCCACTGCTTCAAAAATATCAAAACACAAACCGTCAGCCAACTGAATATCCATAAAAATCAAATCATAGGCTTCGGAAATTATTCGTTTAGCTGCTCTTTCCGCGGTGGCCTCAACGGCCTTAACCTTCGCACCCGGTCTGCGGCCTTCTATCAAAGATTTCAGCCGCGCCGCCGCGATAGGCTCATCCTCCACTACAAAAATATTCATACTGTTGTCTCAAAAAGCGGGGCGCGAACTATAAATTTGCCGTTCGCCTTTTCTATATCGATGCCTCTTCGCAAAATCAGCTGAAAACGCCTGTCGAGGTTTTTCAGCCCGGTCCCCAAGGAATGTCGTGTTCTGCGAGGCTGAAGTGTATTTTCAACGACCAACTTTTGACTTTTATCTACATGTATCTTGATCCGCAACGGCATATCAGCGGTAACAATATTATGTTTTAACGCATTTTCCACCAGCGTATAGAGCGCCATTGGTAAAATTTGCTCACCCTTCACTTTCTCTGGAATATTGACTTCTGTAATCAAACCTCCAGGAACGCGGACAGAGTGCACCTGCAGTAAGGCCTGAACGGCTTTCAGTTCATCTGACAGAGTAACCGTTTCCGCATCGCGGTTTTGCAAAACATACCTGAACACATCGGCCAAATCGTCAACAAACTTGGAAGCACGAGCCGGGTCCTCCTGAATAATATGAGACAATGTGGCAAAACTATTAAACAGAAAGTGAGGACTAACCTGGTTTTTCAATGCTTCAAATTCAGCCAATAACGCCTCGCGAGAAGCAGCTTCTTTTTCAAGCCGCTCTGTCTGCCATGCACCATGATAATGAAATGTCTCCATTAACCCGTTCACAAACAACGGAATGGTTAGAGACAAAACAACAAGATCAATCAAAAAGTTGGTGGATGTAGGGAACCCAAAAAGCAAAGTGAACCAACCATAACTGGCGGCAAAAACACCAACGACCCCAAACAAAGCACTGGCTACGTACCGAAGTGCCGCTAGTTGCAACGTGGTAACTTTATCTGACAAGGCCTTTTCGGTAACACGGCCAGCGACTTCGCATCCAAATACCAATATGGTGGCAACGATATAGCCAAAAACAGCGTCTAACGAGAATAGGGCAAACATGCTTGTCCACTCTAAATCACCGGAAATAATACGGGGCGACTTGTAATAAATCATCATCCCAAGTGAGATAAAAAGCCAAACAAAGGTCAGCGTAATGGCACGGGCGGTCAATTTTCGTTTCAAAAAATCCAAAACCTGCACAGAACGTCCTTCAAACTAATCAAATTTTACCGGCTAGCAGCCTACTGCGAGAGGGTTACAAGGGCAACCATCCCTGAATTACATCCCTGATGTGAGTTAACTTCAAAGTGCTTGCCGAGTTAAACCGACAATAACCAACCTCATTTTGCCCAAGTGGGAAAAGTGGATAAATTGCTGAATTAGCTGCGAGAGTTGCCCAATGTCTCACATGGGTCGGTATGCCTTGACGTATAGGCTGCATAGAAGGCGCAAAAATCTTATTATGTAGTTACATGTTCTCTGGAGTTTATTTCGGACAAGAATCCATGAATGGCCGTTTCCAAACCGCTACAGTTCACCAACAATAATTCTGAAGAATTTCGCACTTTGGTGGAAGAAGATTTCGTTTCACCAGCCACTTCCTGAACCTTTCCAACGCTGGCCATGACCTGGTCCGCACCCTCGCTAGCTTCCTGCATACTGCGTGATATTTCGGACGTCGCTGCGCTTTGTTCCTCAACGGCCGCAGCGATCGACGCTGATATCGTGCTGGTTTTTTCAACAATGTTCCTGATAGACTGAACTGCCGCAGTAACATCGGTCGAAACAGATTGCATGGACCTGATTTGTTCAGCAATCTCGCCAGTAGCGCCTGTCGTTTGGTCAGCCAAGGCTTTGACCTCTTGAGCAACTACCGCAAAACCTCTGCCTGCATCTCCAGCACGTGCTGCTTCAATTGTAGCGTTTAACGCCAATAGGTTAGTTTGTTCCGCGATGTCACTAATTAGCTCTAAAACGCCTTCAATTTTTCGGGAGGAATCCGCAAGCAATTCAACAGTGGCTGCCGTTTGATCAGCTTGCGCGACCGCTTGCATCGATATCTCATTTGACTCTGAAACCTGCCGGCTAATTTCATCGACGGAAGAACTTAATTCTTCTGCGGCACTTGCCACAGTTTGTACGTTGGCAGATGTCTGTTTGGATGCAGACGCGGCTTCTGCCCCACATCCTTCATTTTCAACAGCCTGACCAATCATAGCCTCGGACGTTGCTTCCAATTCCTGCGCCGAGGCCGTTAGTTCAACGATTACTGAACCGACACTTTGATCAAATTTCGAGGTAAGTTCTTCCATTGCCGCACGCAATCGGGCTTGTTCCTGTAATGAAGCGCGTTGTCGGTTTTGCTTTTCCTGCTCCTCGCGTTGCAAATCAGCTTCAGCACGATCCTGTTCACTCCAAAGAAGCTCTATTTCCTTTTTCTTACCTTCAATTTCAAGCAACAGTCTTTCTGTTCCGTTTTCCTTGAATTTTAAAACAGACTGCGCCATACGGCCAATTTCGCTACCATATTCAGTGCACGGCACCTCAGTTTGGAGTTCACCGCTGGCCAAAATATTCATACCAACTTCTAAACGACGCAATGGGCTAGCAACACTGCGATAGACGAATAAGGCGAGCGCTATTACAACTATTGTTCCGATAAAAGACCATAATGTAAGGGTCCAGAACAATGACTGTGCCGTTTCATAACTGGTGCTTGCCATGTTTTTTACTTCAGCATTAGTTCGGTCTTCTACTTTTTTCAGCAAGTCAATTTTCGCGGTTATGCGCTCAAACCAATCAAAACCAGGGTTTGCCCCACTATCCAAAGCGCCTCTTGTCGAGGTGGCATAATCGCGCATTGCCTGAACGTCGATTACGGCAGGCCCTTTAACTGTGTTTCGATAATAAGTTTTAAGCTCTGTTGACGAGAAAGTATCAAATACCATTGTGAAGGCGGTCTGTTCCTTAATAAGGCCAACAAAACGGTTATAAATACCCACGGGGAAACTCCCTGCGTTAAATCCGGCATTTCCCATCGCACGTTCCTGTCCCGCGCGTTCTTTTGCCTCAAGAATTCCTACATATCCGGTTAACGCCTGCATGATTTCTGGATCACTTGCGGCGGTTGTCATGAATTTAATTAGGGCCAATAAGTTGGCGATGGTATCCGTGTAATAGGCTGCCATTTGGGGGACAGTATAGGAGCCGCTATCTACAAATTGTCTGTTTTCGTTAAGTTTTGACAAACTAGACCGCACCTGTTGAATGACGGGCAGAAAGTTATCCCCGAGAGCTTCGGCATCAAACGCTTTGTCAGCCTGTATAAAAACCGTAATTGACGCATCTGTGTCCGCTCGTTGGTTGGCCAGTGACACTTTTAGGTCCGACCGCAATCCCGAACCGATAAATCCTGCACTTCTTCCGCGTTCTTTCTGCAATTCGTGGATTACGCCGCTTATCTGCGGAGCGAATATAGCCATTTTTTCAATGGCAGCGGCTTCTGAAGCTGCTTGTTTTGAATCCAAAGCGTAATTGAATGCCAAAACGACTGCGATACAAAGTGGCAATATTGCCAAAGTTAGAATACGCGTTGCTATTCCAAACCTATTAAGTGCGCGTTCCATAACTACTCCATCTAAAATACCCCGATTCACGAGACAAACTAGAACGGTCGAAGTTAAGTTTTACTTAATTAGAATAGAAAGGTCGGGCATATTTGATCTCAATAAAAATGAACCCGCAAGAAACGCCTCAGAAGTATTACGATTAGTGACTTAGGCTATCACCATTTTAAAGCCCAATCAGAATACTTGCCAATGAGGCACTCATCAGATTTGATAGCGTTCCTGCAGCAACAGCTTTGAGGCCAAAGCTGGCAATCAGGTGTTTTTTACTAGGGGCGATACTGCCAAGCCCACCAAGTAGAATGGCCAAAGCAGAAAAGTTTGCAAAACCGCATAAAGCAAAAGTCACGACAGACACCGTATGATCACTAAGTGTTGATTGAATTTGTGCGAGATTGGAAAATGCCACGAATTCGTTCAAAATCAGTTTCTGGCCTACCATGTTGCCGGCAATAGCAGCTTCTTCCCAGGGGATACCCAACAGATACATAAAGGGCGCAAACAGGTTACCAATTAACGCATCCAGGCTAAGCCCAGTTAAACCCAACATGTCTCCAATTCCGCCAACAATGCCATTCATCAATGCAATTAATGCAACAAAAGCCAGCAATGTTCCACCAATTGCGGAAGCCAGCTTAACGCCGTCTAGCGCACCATTTGCAGCAGCCTCAACCACATTTATGGCAGGCTCTCCCATGTTATCCACAGATGATAAATCGATGTCATCATTGCGATCTAGATTTGGATCGTCTGGCATAATAATTTTGGCCATTAACAGGCCACCGGGCGCCGCCATAAAGGCTGCCGCAATAAGGAAATCAAGGCTAATTCCCATACTGGCATAGCCTCCCAAAATAGCCCCTGAAATGGACGACAGACCGCAAACCATTACGGTAAAAAACTGGGTATCGCTCATACGCTCAATATAGGGTCGCACCACAAGAGGAGACTGCGACTGGTCAAAGAATATATTTGCTGCGGCACACAGGCTTTCTACGGGTGTTGTTCCAACCAGCTTACTGACAGCGCCGCCAAATAATTTTACCAACAGTGGCATAATCCGCAGATAATAAAGAACAGACATTAACGCAGAGACAAAAATTATAACTGGCAAAACCTGAATGAGAAAAACAAAGCCAAAAGCGTCAGATGTAAATCCACCAAAAATGAAATCCGTTCCCGCTTTTGCAAAGCCAAGCACTGCCGATACACCGTTCGCCAAGCTTGCGAGAATAGATTGTCCAAATGGAATATAAAGCACAAAAACTGCAAAAAATAACTGGAGGCCAAACGCAGCTCCTACAACCCTTAGGTTGATTGACTTTTTTCGATTTGAAAGCAAGAAAGCAATCAATAGTAAAACGGCAACGCCCAGAAGTGGTCTTAACATACAAATGCCTTTCACAAGCGTTGAGGTTAGTGGCTCATATCTTTAGTTGGTGCGGCAATAACCAAGTAACACTTGATAGCCTGAATGTCATTCCCAATGGCGTCTAAAGACGAAATCAAACCCATCTTGCACCAACATTCGTTAGATATGACAGCACCCGCAAAATGAATTGAGCGCCTTAAAAATTTTCCGTTCACAACTTAAGATAATTTTAACCAATAAAAACTAACCTGCGTTTAGGGGTCGAGTATTAATAGTCTGATTACTCTTTGAAAACAAAGGGAAAACAGAGAATTAGTACCGGCTTGCTGCTTTCCTCAGCCCATGCCGGACAAGGTGGGAAAGTAAAATGAATTTCAACGGACAAGAGGTCTTTTTTGACCGTAATGACCTGATAGTTAGCAAAACAGATCTAGACGGCCGCATTACCTATGCCAATCATACCTTTTTAGAGGTTTCTGACTACCTAGAAGAAGACGTGCTCGGTAAACAGCATAATGTCATTCGTCACAAGAATATGCCGAGGGCGATATTCGAATCTCTGTGGTCAACCATCAAGTCTGGTAAAGAAATTTTTGCATACGTAGTAAACTCTACAAAACATGGTGATCACTATTGGGTCATGGCACACGTCACGCCCAGTCGGGAAGGCAACAATATTGTTGGCTATCATTCTACGCGGCGAAATCCAAACCCGCAGACAATAAAAAATATCATCATGCCCATGTATGACAAGCTATCTAGCATTGAACAAAGTAATCCCAGCAAAAGATCCGGCCTACAGGAATCTGTTGCGGCGCTAAACGCGATGCTGGACGAGAAAAACGTCAGCTACGACGAATTTATTGCTGATTTGAAAAAGGATGACTGACATGGACGGTAGCCAAAACATAGATAGCGCCCAAAACATGGGCATCAGTTCGGAAAAAAGAGTTGCATCAGATAAATTAGAGGAGATTCTATCGGTCGTCACCGACGTCTGCCGGGGTAACTTTGAATCACGCATTCGCAAAATTACCACAGAAGACTGTATCGAACGTGACATTTGTAACCGAATAAACGAAATGATTGACCGGGCAGATGCATACGTTAGAGAGAGTACTGCATCTCTAGGTTTTATCGCTCAAAATCAATATTTCCGTAGAATTTCCCCGCACGGTATGTTGGGCGCTTACGGCGTTGCCGTAAATGAGATCAACTCGGCCGCTGATGGAATTGAAAACAAAATGAACCAGTTTGGGGCCATAGTGGATTCAATTGCAGAAGCATCATCAGACCTGAATGGCAGTGCTCAGGGCTTAAACCAAACCGTTGGTGAGGCCACAGAAAGAACCACTGCCGTTTCAGCAGCTGCGGAAGAAGCTGGCACAAATGCACAAACAGTTGCATCCGCTGCGGAAGAGTTGAATACATCAATTCAGGAAATTAATCATCAGGTCACTCGGTCAACAGATTTGGCGCAGGAAGCCGTGGTTGAAGCTCAAAAAACCAATGACCTAGTCATGGGGCTTTCTGATGCATCCCAGCAAATCGAAACGGTCGTAGGGCTCATTAATGACATCGCGAGCCAGACCAATCTGTTGGCGCTGAATGCTACAATCGAAGCAGCCCGGGCAGGCGATGCGGGGCGCGGTTTTGCAGTCGTTGCATCAGAAGTTAAAAGCCTGGCTGTGCAAACAGCAAAAGCCACCGATGATATCAAACTACAGGTTGCCGAAATTCAAGGTGCCACATCAACCGCCGTTGGTTCGATTGGCGATATCGGCAAGACCATCAATTCATTGAGTGAATTTTCTTCGTCAATTGCCGCGGCAGTTGAAGAGCAGGGGGCTGCAACTCAGGAAATTGCCCGCAATGTTGAAGAGGTTTCTGTTGGCGTCACCGACGTTACCAGCAACATTATTGACGTAAACACCAATGTTGAACAGGTAAATGAAGTGTCTGGAAACTTACTTTCGGTAGCCGGCAGTCTTGCCGACCACGCACAAAACCTGGAGCAGGTGCTCAACTCATAGAGACCGCCTGCGGATGGGCGAGATTATTGGCAGGCAGGCAGTAATATGATTTGCCTGCCTGCCACCCAAAAACAAAAAAGGCCTAAGCACACTTTCCAATATGTAATCGTCAGATGCACTAGTTTTCAGGTTAATTTATTCGAAACTAAATCACGTTATCGTTGTAGTAGCAATAAAGCTGCTAGGAAGAATTTTTCGTGATACTGACAGAAATTTCTAAATATAAACAAACGCTTAGGACTTACATCAACTCCCTCGCTGGAGTCAGCGCACTCGCCTTTACGGTCATTCCATTGCTAACTGGAAATACAACAATGGCCGTCGCCTCGCTTGTCGGTGTTTGCTATTTTTCCGTTATTGTTTATTTCTTGGCCTATAAGAACCGCTATCTCTGGAAGGGGCGAGGAAACCTTCTGATAATACCGCCTATACTCCTAATGGCCATCTATCTAAACGCCCAATATGGTGTTTTTTGGATCTATGTGGGTGTGGTCATCCTATTTCTCCTTCTTGAATTACGTGATGCAGTTATTAGCGTCTGTACCTTCATTCCGTTATGTTTTTACTTAATAGCACCTCACTTTGATCAAGATGTGCTATACCGAATATACGGAACTGTCACTTTGATTGGGCTGTTTTCATTTTGTTTCTCCTTGCTAATCGAACGCCTTCTCGAAAGATTGAATTTGGTGGCTACTAGAGACCAGCTCACCAAAGCGTTGAACCGTCATACATTTCACAATGCAATTGAAATCGCTCAAGAGGAGCACCAAAGATACCAGGTCACCGGCATACTATTTCTGTTTGATCTCGATCACTTCAAAAGCATCAACGATAAGCACGGCCATTTAGCTGGTGACAAAGTGTTGCGTGAAATTGCCAGCCTTGTGCACAATCGGGTTCGTAAGAGCGATCAGTTCTTCCGATATGGCGGCGAAGAGTTTGCCATTTTGCTTCGTCACACGTCGCTTCAAAACGCTGCTTACTTAGCGGAGGACCTTCGAACGCAAATAGAAAATTACACTTTCAGTAACGGCATAAGGGTTACAATCAGTGGCGGATTGTCAGAAGTGCAGAAGGGCGATGATGTCAATGCCTGGATCGACCGTAGCGACACGGCGTTGTATGAAGCAAAGGAAGCAGGGCGCAATTGCAACAAAATACATATAACTGAAATACAGATGCCTGCAGAATAACTCCGGTCAGGTTTGACACATATAAAAAACGCATAATTTATATTATGGGAAATTAATTTAGCTACTTGGCGTCCTAATTGACAGTTGAACACTAACCTCTTAGATTGTGTCCAGCTGATATTACGGAGCGCTTGTGACACACAATGACCCGGTAATCAAATTTACAGCGAATGGTAATTGGATTGTTGCCAATGTTCCAGCAGAAGCCGCCCACTTTATGAGCCGCGCCCTCGCTGATCTTTCCCAAACCTTAGAACATACTGCTCGCGATCAAAAGCAACGCGACTTAGAAAAAGTTGCTCAAATTCATTACTCTAGGCACGTTGACGTGATGGTTGAAATGATGATCGACGAAGGAAAATCGTTAGATGTCGCCATTAGAATGCTGGCAAATTACGACATTTCAGAGCACCAAACCCGCTTTTTGTGGAAAATGCTTCATCCTAGAGTTAAGCGAAAAAATAGAATGGTTGCCCAAAAGAAAGCCCGGCAATTAGCGCGGCACGGTAAATCAAATTCTGAAATTGCTACAATTCTAGCGTGTAGCACGCGCACGGTTTCCCGGCTTCTTAATCCAAAATAGACATTACTGTTTGTTCTCTTTTCGTTCTCATGTATTCTTACAGCCCCCTAAAACGAACTGGAGAAAACCAATGTCCAACCGGCGCACTACCCGGCGAAAAAACCTCTCAAAAGACATGATTGAAAAGCTACTAAAATCGCTCTATTTAACCCGCAAGCAAACAATCGAATTATTACCTAAAACCCCACCTTTTAGCGACGACTATAACCATTTGAGCGAACTGGTTGATTTTATTGATAGCTATCAAGAGCGGTACACCGGCAATCCGGTCGGTTTAATCGACGAATTTAGCGAACGCTACACCGGGGGATTTAAATCATAGGCAAAAATAAACCCCGCGATAGTCAGCGGGGTTTCGGCTATCTTAATTGATTGAAGTTAGTTCTTGTCTGGTGGTTTTGCCTCGTCTAGTCCCCTTACCTGTTCTAATACATCGTATAGATCATAAAAGCGCCGCCTTGCGTCATTGTACGCAGTCCACAGCACATCGTACTCTCTTGTCATGGCGGCATAGCTGTCATGGAATGCTTGCACCTCAACGGGGCTTATTCTGAACGTGGCAACCTCACATTCAAAACGCTCAATATAATACTCGTTGAAAACTTCATCATCCGTTAGCGGTCCAGCTTCTTTGCCTACATCAGCGTATTGACCGCACGCAAATTCCCGGCGCTCCAGATAGTCGCTATTGATCGCCTCTAATATCGGCACCCTTGGCTTGCTTGCCATCGTCGGGGGGTCCATTAGGCGCTGTTTCGGAATTACTGGCACCTTCTGTACTACGATACGCTCGACGCTTCCGCCAGAAAGCATCCCGCAGGCTGGTAGAGCGGTTATTAACATCAAGGGCAGCAGCAACCGGCCTAGTTTTGATAGCTGCATCAAGGCGGCGCTGTAAGTCGCTATTAATGCCAATGGCAGAAATATAGTCGTTATTGACTGTTTGAAACGCTTTAAAATTCTCATTGCTGGCCTCCTGTGATCTGGCGAGCAAGCCCGCTGTGACTTTGTTGGTTTCTTTGGCGGTTTCGACCGCATCTTTCAGGGCAGTTTCGTTGCTCTTATAAACTTCGATTTGTGTGTTTTGCTCTGCTATTTCCAGCTTCAGAGACATCACATAAAATGCAACAGCGGCAATCGCGGCGAGTTTCACATATCCGAGCGGAGACATGCCTTAACCCCTCAACATTGAAACGGAAAGGTTGATAGACAGAACGCCAATCACCAGCAAAAACACAATGACTTGCCAGCCTGCAAATTGAACCGGTTTTGGTTGAGCAATATACGGATAAAGTTCCTCAACTTCGCTCGGTCTATCGTCGTAAACAAGCGACCCTATATTCTCTTTTAACCATTGTTCGTCTGTCAATCTGCTCATTTTTTGGCTCCCTTTCTGATCGCTAAAAAAACATAAATAAGGCCGACTGTAATAATCACCACTAACAACCCCATTGGAAGCTTTGATGCCCTGCCCGCTGGCCTTTCCGTTTGAGTTGGTGTGATCTGATCTGGTGCTGCGGTAGTTTTTTCATCAAGCCAATCGCCTGCTTCTTCAAACCAGTCATTTACAGCGGGCGGAAACCAACTCATTTTTTATCCCCGTCCTGTGAGCGCCAAGCCCTCAAACCTTCGAGCATTTCGCCGACTTGCAGGCGAGTTTCTGGTAGCATTAGGATAATCACCACCCCAACAGGCAATACCCAAGCAAGAGTTAAGGCGGCGGCGCTATCGGGTAGCCCGATACGCCACATCAGCACGCAGAAAAACACCGCAAATCCAAAAAGAATGACCCGGCGATAAGTCATGGAACATCACCGCCTGTTACATCTTCAACAAAGGAATAGCCGTTTTTGAAGCCACCAAGCGCATAAGCGCCAAGTTCAATGGGCCATGCCGCCACCCTCGCCTTGCCGGATAACCGGTGATCGTATGGGAAGTTATACGGCTTGACCAAGTAGCGAAACGCGATGCCAATTATCAGATATATGATCAAATATTTCATGCATCACCCGCTATTTAAGCTTTGTGCCTTTTTTGATCGGCCCTTTTTTCGCACGCTTGGCAAATGCATCACGCGCCCGCTTTTGGGCCGGTGTTGCCTTTTTGCGGCCAGTGGTTTTTTTAGCGGGTTTTTTCCTCTTTGGGCTGGCCTTTTTAGCCGTGGTTTTCCGGGTCTTTTTTCCGGTTTTCTTTTTGGATTTAGTCGCCTTTTTACGGGTGGGCTTAGTGCCGAATAATTTGTCTAGAAAATTCATTTTTCCAGCTCCTCAATTTTACGGATTACAGTTTCGATTGGCCAGCCTTCAGGGACACCTAACCCGCCTTTTTCGCGGAAAATTGCGTCCAGTTCGCCCTTTTTCATCGCCGTATAGGGCGATACTTCAGGGGCCGCTTGTGCTGCCCGGTTACGGGTTCTACGTCTACTCATTTTGCATATTCCTTTCTTAGGTCGCTAACTGCGCTCCACAGTTTTTCAATCTGTTTCTCAAAATGTTCGTGTGCCACTTGAAGCCCGCCAAGGCGGAAATAAATAGCCGTCAACAGCGAAACTGACGCCGAACCAAAAACCATTATTAATATCTGTTCAATTGTCATGACGCGAACCTCTGAGCGGCCCGCCAAAGCAAGAAGGCAACCACCAATAAAAGTATGATTTGCAGGATTGGAAAGCTGTCTTTTTCGCCGGTCACAACTTCGATTGCGTCGTCCGCTTGACTTCCGAGCCAAGCACCAACACCAGTTGCGCCGATTGCAGTACCAATGAGAATGGGAACGGTGATTATCGCCATTATGCTAACCCCTCACCAATCGGGCCATACCGCGCACCACTGGCAAGCTGTGACCATGTGGCAACGTGACCGGTGAATTTTGGTTTTCTCACATCAACATGAATGCCAGGGTAGGGTTTCCAGCTTGGATAAACGCCGATACCGGTAAAACCAACGGAGCGGGCAATAGCGACGGCGCGGCGGCGATCTGCGGCGGTGTTCATACCAGCGGGCATTATGTCTGCCGCCCTCACCTCACCCCATTTCGAGAGATTGTGTTGGCTGTCGCTATCATCTTCGCGCCCTAACCCGCCTTGAGCCGGTGAAAGCATCACTGGGGCGCCCCACGCTTCGCGGAAGGCGTCCAGTTTCAAGAGAAGATCGCGGCTCATAAGTAACCACCACGGCCCGAACTCGGACGGTTCAAAATATTTCAGGTTGGGTCGGCTCATGACGCGGTATCCTAAGAAAAGAACCAGCCCCAAAATCAGGGCCAGAATGATTTGTTTGCTACGGTGCATTGTTTTCAAAAACCTCAACAACAGCGGTCGAACGCGCTGCAATGTCAGCCACTACAGCGGCCTTGGTTTTGATCATATGCGGCAGTTTGATAGATCCATCATCAAGCCCAAGCTTGATTGCGGACAGGTCGGTAAATACGGCACTTCCAGCATTCGCCAAGTTGATTTCATTAGATGTAGCCATCGCGCCTGCAAGCGTTAAAACTAGCTCCAGCAACAGGCCGGTTGCGTCCGAAGTCGTGCCCAAAAGCGATAAAGTGTCGCCTGCGACTGGCTCTATTTCCGAACGGATTTTCATGCGCTTTTTATAGGCTTCATATGCCGCCAACTCATCGGCGGGTATTTCAATTCTAGCTACATCAATTCCAAACTCTGCGGCCAGAACTGGCAACTCGTCGGGGCTGTCAACCACCGTATTTTTTTCACCGTCAATGAATACTGTCAGCATGATCACGCCTCATAATATGGGGATAGGGGTTGGTAATGCCGCGCGAGGTCTATTAGACATGGCACCACAACAGGCAGTGCAATCTCAACGGTTGCGCCGACCGACCCATAAAAGGCCGGTATAGGGTGCGAATTATAACCAAGGCCCGCTCGACCACTAGCAGCCAAATGAACCCATCCTTCGGCAACTGTTAATTCGTGATGATCACCAGCGATCACCCCATCAACCAATAAATTAGCGTCAGCAACGAAAACAGTGCCAGAAGTGCAGCGCGCCCAAACAGCCGCACTTAAATCGCGATAATATCCGGCAAATTTACCAAAGGAGCCAACGGCGTTCATGATGTAATTGCCGTTGAGATTACTGGCTACCGTCCCGCTGCCCGCCGTCATTTTAGCAATATGAAAATCAGGGCCATAAGTGGCTTCGCTGCCCACTCGCCCCATAGCCGCCAACAGGTCAATAATGGGTTGGCTTAGTGCATTACCGGAGCCGCCATTTGTCGAATTGTTATGATAAAAGCGACCACCATCTTCCATTGTTGAGCCGTTGAACGGCTGAAAACAGTTGCGAGAACCATCAAAAACACCGGACAAAAAATGTGAATAGGGCTTTGTCGCCGCAGAAACAAAACGCCCGCCATCCGGCAATAAATTAAGCATGGGCAACTTGGGGTCAATTGCCGCATTTATATCGCCGATTGCCGTGGCAATATTCGCCGCATCAGCGTCGGCTTGTGTCTTAGTTGCTGCAATACTAACCTGATCAGCTTCCGCCGCAACCTTTGCCGCCGCCGCATCCGTTGCCGCCTGCGCCGCGCCTGCTATCACGTCGACATGAGATTGCACCGTGTTTGTCAGGTTTGTGGTGGCCGCGATTACATCGTCAATAGTTGTCGGCATGATTAAGGCTCCAAAGTCGTAATTCGGGTTTCGTGGTCGGCAATATCAACGCCTTGGTCTATCTGCTCCGCCTGCAAGTCGATTATCGCCGCGCCGTATGTGTTTTTCAGGTCGTCAATTTCTGCGATTTGCAGTTCAACGAGGCTCTCTAAAACGCTGGTGTCACTATATTTAGCCATCGACAAATTCCTCGCTATATGAGCAAAGCGTTTCGTCGCCGCTGGCGCGAATAACCCAAATTTCTGCGCTTGAAGTGATTTCAAGATTGCTGCCCGCAAGCACCTTGTTTCCGATGGTGCCCGCCTTGACGTTTTTATTGCCGCCAAACCAGATATTCGCCGTGCCGGGAAACAGGTTTAAAATCTTCCGTTTTGGGTCCGCGTCCACCAGCTTGACCGCCATATCGGCACCGACATTAATATCAATGGCATTGGTTAAATTCATGGCTCTAGCCCTTCTTTCGATTTGCAAAGGTGATCAGGACAATTGCGAGCAAAACCAAGCCGCCGCCGATCAATAGCGCGTCTTGTTGCTGGCCAGCCTGCCCGCCCGGTGTCTCGGCCTGAATAAGCAATTCATTGACCTTCTGAGCGTCCACAAGCGCCGCTGAGGATATTTTCTCAACATTTTGCAGTGATGATTGAACCAGTGTCGCCGCGCCTTGCGAGATTGTCTCGTTATTCTCAAGTGCCAAACGGGTCACATCTTCATTGCGGTCAAGGGCAATTTCTGCCACCTCGCGGACCCGGTCCGTTGCATTTTCACTGGTCCGGCGCGATAGATCAAAAGCGGACTGTGTGATTGAAGCATTTTCGCGGACGTTTTCAGTCAATAAGTCAACTACATCAGCGTTGGTGCGCCTGATTTCCTCAAGCGCCAATTCAACAGCGCGAGCGCTTGCCTCCGACGATGCCTGAGACGACTGAGAAGACGCGATAGAGGCCGCTTCACTCTCAATGGTTACATTGCCGGTTGCGGTGATATTGCCTGAGAAGCTATCGCGAATATCGGTTTCATTTGTGGTGTTCAAGCTGTCTTCAAAAGACGTGCTGTTATCGGTGTTTAAACTATCCTCAATTTCCTGAGAATAATCATATTCATAGTCAAACTGATTGCTCGTTTGGCTTAAATCCCGCGCATCCGTTTGTACGGTCCGATTGTCAGAACGCTGTGAAGTACGGCCCATTTCTTAGAGTTCCCACTCTACGACTGTCTCAGCGTCAGGGTTGCGCTTGAGAAGGTTTTTAATCAGACCAATGCGGTCGGTATGAAGCCGGATAGTTTTGCAACCATTTGCCCGCGCCATACGCTCTATTTGAGCCATGCCGGGGTCAAGGATTGCAGTTTCGCCGCGCACCTTGCCAGCAACCACAACACATTGCAGGTCGCCGTTGCGGAGTTTTTCGCGCCTGATAAGAACAGAACCGACGCGAACGGCGTTTTTCATGACTGCAAACAAGGCTCCAATACCCTGCGCGTGTTCACGAAAATAAAAGTCAATTGGCCCAACTTCAGTAAGATCGGCAATTGCCCTATCATCAAATTTTACGAGCGGTTCGAGAGATACAATAGCCACAAGATTACTCCAATCAGGATAACGAGCGCCACGCTCATAACTGTGTTTGAAATGCCGCCACCTCCCAAGGTGACAGCGCCGGTTGCGAAGGTTGCTAAGTTCTGATCTTGGGAGCGGATAGGCCCGCCCCCAAGCCCTAGCGTTGCTCCGTCACCAAATAGCGACGGGACCGGCATTATTTTGACCTAGCGGCAAACAGGCTGATGATCACAAGAATGATCACCACAACAACAGCACCCGCGACAAAAAGCATTTGCTTATCGTCCGATAGAATGCCGCCGCCGTTTGAAGCTGTCGGCGTGGGTGCTGGCGTTTGGCCGGGTGCTTGACCCGACGCGCCCGCCAGCGCTAACCGCTCCTGCAAATCAAGCTGTTTATCGTACAGTTCGAGTTGCAATAAGGTTTCCCCGAAGCCTTGCCCTATCTGAATAAGGCTATCGAAAAAGCCGCCTCCGGTCGTTGCTTTTGGCGTTTCCATAACAAACCCCTTTCCGGCCTATTCAAGCCTCGTTTTGGGTGTGTCATAAACTTCCATCAGCAACCGGACAGAGTTGGTAGAAGACGAGTAAATCTCGAATTGAACCTCATCCAGAGCGTTGAAGGATTGACCGTTCGGCGCATAGCCGGGGCGGTAAATGCCATCAATGGAGCCGCCAAGCAGTTCAAAATTGATATGCCAAGTGTCAGCTTGCGGAACCGCAACGGCCCGGCTTTGCTTGAGCATTTCATTGAGCCGCGCAAGGCTGGTGAAAGTATATTTTTCAACACCGTTCACATTGATCACGATTGCCGTAATGTCAGCACCTTCAAAATTGAGGGAGCGCACATCGCTAGTAAGCGGATATGTGATTTTTGTTGGTGTGCCGCCGCTGTTGGTCAGCGTCAATGTGTCCACATCATGCTTGATAAGCGGGCGAACCGACTTTGCAGGATTTGTGGCCAATGTGGCCCGGCCTGCATCGGTCAAACCTTCGACAAGCAACCGGCTCTTTAGGGTCGGCAAGGTTGCACTACCCTTCACATAAACCCGGAATTTGGGGTTACGGTGTCCACCGGGAACAAACGCGGTTTTTTCAGCGTCATACGCGCTTTCGCGGGTATCGTCGGTGAAAAACTGCGTCAGGAAGCCATCGACAAAAGTATGACCGTAAAAGTCATTCATTTTGAGAATATCCGTTACCAGATATTCGGACCAGCTACCGTTATTCAGCAGGATTTCGATTTTTTCCAAACCCGCTTCCATAACTGCGCGGGTGGCTGGTGTTCCGCTTTCGGCATATTCCCAATCATGGGCATGCACAATGCCCGGTAAAACAGGCACATCAATTGTAGACGGGGAACCGGGAGTAACACCTGAAATGGTGTTGTGATTTTCAACGTATGGTCTTGTACCTCGTGGCATGGTTAGCCTCCTCTGTTTTAGGGGTTAACCGCCGTAACCATCGTGAGCGTATTCAATCGGGCCGAAGTCCTTACCCGCGTTCATTAGCCAACCAGCCGACATAACGGCGAGAAGGACAATTGCAAAAATAATTGCGTAATTTGTCACTGGATTTTCCTTCCAAATAGATCGTCAATGAAGCTTTTGAAAGGTGCTGACAGCGCATAGATAAGGACTGAAAAAATCACTCCAATAATCAATTTACCGCCTAAGGTTTCTAAAGTCACCGTTCGTGCTCCTGTTAAAGTTCGGAGCAAGTGAAACAGGCGTGACCGGTGGCACTGGTCACAAAAAAAACCGGTCGAAACCGGTTTTTTCACTGGTGGTTACTGGTGTTCACCGGTGTTGACCGGTGGCAACCGGTGAAGTTTTTTAGTCGAAAGTGACCTTGCCGTCCGTAAAGGTGTTGTTTTCCATTTTGATATAATGGAGCGCGGGTAGGTTTAGAACCTCTTGCACAAGCTGTTTTCCGTGTTCCCCGCCAAGCTTGCGAACAACATCAAGGTCAGCCGGTTCAGTGAGGTTAAAAAGAAAGCGTTTATTCAACTGACCTCTGAACTTTGTGGACACCTCCGCGAAGCGCTGTGTAGCACCTATGAGGTGGATACCTTTATGCCTGCCCCGACGACACATCAGAGAGAAATGATCTTGATCTTTCTTCATGTGGTGGTTGGGAAAACAATCGGCCATTTCATCCACGGCAAACACAATATCAGGCCGGTTTTGACTGCCTCTAGCGGAACCTTCTTCACTTTGAATATTCCACAAAGCGAGCGACAAATTATGCAATGCCTGTATATCGTCTGGTTCGTCTTCTGGAAGATACCATAACTTGAACCCTTTGGCATATTTACGATCAATGCGCTCCTGCAATTCCATAATGCTGCTTACTCGTTTAAAGCCCTCTTTTTTGGCAACTGGCGCTCGTTCATCGTTCGTGTCGAAAAGTACCACCCGTTTGTGTGGCCTGAGCATCCTGTCCAAAAAAGATGATTTGCCGGACTGTGAGCGGCCTGCAATGCCAATACGGCCATATTTATCAATCATTGCCGCCTCCTACGATACCACTGGTGATTTGTTCGGGTGGCTTCCTGTTTTGATAGATACCAACAGCGCTCGAAACCTTACCGCCAAAGAATGCGGCACATATGAGCACATCGCCGCCCGACAAGGTTGCTTCTGCTAGCATCCAACCCAAAACCTTTGGGTATTTGTGAGCAAGTTTATAGAGGTGCTTTGCAGCTTTCTTGCCTTGCTTCAATTCATGCTCACCGGTTTCAATATCGGAAATGTCAAGACGAAACAGCATGGCAACGCCTGAGAGCATTTCCCATGCATCAACTGCCCAAAATTCAATAAATTCCGCTTCGGTCGTTACCGATAGTTTGACCTTGCCGGTTTTTACGTCGCCGCCCACATACTTGATTGCGTTATCGTTCGACGCGCTATCAAAAGCGATATGTCGGAACCGGTTTTCCCCCTCCTCCATTTTTTCTACGTCCGGTTCGGGGTTTATAGGTATTTCGGTTGCTGGGTCCGGTGCCGGGCCGGAAGAAAGCAACGAAAGGGCCGGGTTTTTACCAGTGTCAACCGGTGAAACTGGTGGTTTCTGGTCGGTTGATACTGGTTTTTCCGGTAAAAACGGTGTCGTCAGGTCTTCACCGGTTTCAACCGAATGCACCTCAACGGGTGCCAGTTTAACCTTGTTACTCAATGCAGCTAGTTGGCTCAACTTCACCTCCTGTTTGCTGGTTGAAGGTGTCCCATTCGCGTGCGAGATATTGCTGGTATGTCTCGGACATTGGCCAGATTTCAGTGACGGTTTTTAATCGCTCCTGATAGGTTTCAAAAGTCTGAGGCGGTATATCCTCGCCAATGCCGTCCACATGCCGCTTGCAACCATTTATGGTTATTTCCTTGGCGGAGCAAAAAGCCTGCGGATTTCCAAAGCCGTTGATTTTGACAAGGGCATATTCGGTGCATGTTCCGTCATTAATGCAGGGGTAAAGGCCGATAGCCCGTTTTGTGATGCCTTTGGCATCTTCTGCTGTTGCGGAAGGCGGCAATGGTATGATCAGGCTTGATTTAATCATCTGCCAAACTCCCCTCAATTGCCGGGGTGGGTTCATCTGCCCATTTAATCAAGCGTTCACCCCATGCCCTGATAAAATCCCGCTGCACGAGCATGGGTATAGGATTGGCAATCAGTTTTTTGACACCGGGAAAGCTGGTGAATAATTTTGGAATGTGTTTGATATAGAAAACGACTTGCAATTTTTCGTCGTTATGGGGCTGGTGTTCAATGTCAGCTACTACCGGTTCGCCAAACATTGTATTAATATTAATTTCGTGCCGTTCCATGATGGACCCTTTTCTAATTTTCCACGTATCCCCCGCCGAAAATTGAAAAGTCGCGCTATATTACGCTATTCGTAAATTATTTCAATATCATGTTTGCATGATCTTCTAAAATACCATATAATGCGCAACACATCAGATCATAATAGGCAATTTCGTTGTGATATCTGATGTTCGAGCTAGAAAACGGCTCATGCGAGTATGCCTCTCCGCAAGGCAGGGTGAGTTAGACAATGCGGCCACCCGGCAACCCCAGACAAAAATTTAGCTGTATTTGAGTAAATACTAGTTTCTCAAATACCAAACATAATAACCACTAGGTCTAGTGACATTAAAGAAAGTTTCGTTATGAAACCGACATTCAATGTGACTACTACCGTTGTGATTGATTTCGCGGCGATTATTAGAGCAATAGCTTTAGCAATACTGTTGTTGTTTATGTGAACACACCCCGGCAAATTTTATTTTGTCGGGGTTTTATCTCGCCATATCCACAAATTCATACTTTTCGAGCGCCCGGCGCACCTTTTCTCTGTGATCTTCGTCGTTCATCATCCAATGAAAGGCTTCAATCAATAATTCCTGTACATCACCCTCTTTAAAGTCGCCCTCATCCTTGTTTAAAAGCACTGCCAGTGATCGGGCTGTTCCAGCAAGGTTGCGCAACATGATCTTTCGCAATTCGCTCTTGCGGCCCGTTGCCCGGCGATCTATCGACAAAAATTGAGTAGGGTTATCTATTTCATTCAAAATAATGCCGTACATGGGGTGAAGTGGCCACCTACGCCGGTTGCTATCTTTGGTGCGAACCGTTAACCGCCTGTTATAAAGCACGTCCGAAAGACAGCGCCACAAGTGTTCAAGGAATACATCGGGGCGGTTAACTTTACGAGATTTCAACCAGTCTTTTTTCAAGCGAATTTCTACCCGCCAAACGTCCTGAATTTGGCTATCGGGTACTATCTCGCCAGTGTCGTGATGGATTGACCATAAATCGTATAACCACGTCTTGTTGCTAGCCTCTGTTATTTCCTTGGTTTTGTCGTAAATCTGAACTTGACAAGGTGAAGCCATACCGATTGTTAAAGTTTCAATGCGGTCCGCCTGCACTACCCAATCGCCGCGCACTTTGTTCTCTCGCGGGCATACGGTTTGAGTTCCAATGCGCGGGAACATTTCGCCGGTAAAGCGGGGGCTATGAATATCAAAACAGTAATCAACGCGGGTTAATCTGATATAGTCGTTTTTATCTTTTGGGGTGCATCCGATTTTTCGGAAAATATCATATATGGCATCCCTCAAATCTTCCACACCAAGCGCCCATATAGCCGCACTTTTGCCGCGCCATTTTATACCCCAATTTTTATTACGAGACGCGATTTCAATGCGGAAATTGTTATTTTCAAGAACAAATTCGCGACCACCTTTTGCGCCTACAGCTAATAGCTGGAATGGTGTTTCGCCAACTTCTACTTTTATCGGAGTATTGCGGGTATCATCCAGTTCAATAGCCTTGGCTTTTTCACCCTTCAAATATGTCCAGAAACTTTCGGGATAATCCATATTAAGGCTTTCTTCCCACCAGTCGAAATTATGGACACATAACCGCCCGTATTTTTCAGGAATGGGGGCAAGCCCTATATCTGGTGCAAATCTATCCTTGGGCATGATTTTGAGTGATATTTGGGGTTTTTGTACATCTGATACCCCCTGTTAGAGGGGTGGGGGTATCAGGGCTTGTTGCAAAAATTGAAGATTGTGCGGCAACCATGCGGCGCACTAAATCGAAATTTCCTTCGTTACTAAAGAACCAGAAATATTGTTGATCTTGAGGTTTAACCTGTTTCCAGTGCACGTCACAAAACAGCGCCCCGGCCTCTTTGAGGCAAGGGCAAGTTTTTACCGGACATGGGAACAAATTACGTTTCACTTTAGAAGCACCGCCCTTCGTTGGTCAGGGCATGCTCTAGCGGCGTCGGCTGGGGGGGGGTGTGAGCCTTTTCAATAGAATATATAACTTCAGCTTTAGCCCTGTCATCCCCAAGGGCTGCGCGGCGCTCACGGTTATACCATGTAGAAACGCTATAGTTCATAGCCTTGGCGCAGTCGGAAACGGTTACACCGCGCCGCCTGCGTAAGGTTAATATAAACCGGCGATTAAGACCGTATTTGCTTTTTGGGCAATTCATGGCAGCGCCCTAGAATGGTATTTCATCATCAAGATCAGCACCGCCGCCATTTGGTTGCTGTGAGGTCTTGCTATTGCCGTAGGCGTTTGGGTCGGTGGCTGGGCCGGGTCCGCTCTTAGTGGTGTCCAGCATGGTCAGTTCGCCGCGAAACGCCTTTAGAACGACCTCAGTGGTGTATTTTTCATCACCTTTGTCGTCTTTCCATTTGCGGGTCATAAGCTGGCCTTCAAGATAGACTTTCGAGCCTTTCTTGAGGTATTGCTGAGCCACCTTCGCAAGCGGTTCGTTGAATATAACAACGCGGTGCCATTCGGTGTTTTCGCGCTTCTCACCAGTGGTTTTATCCTTCCAACTTTCACTGGTGGCGATTGACAAATTAACAACGGGCTTGCCGTCTTGCATTGTCCGTACCTCCGGGTCACGTCCGAGGTTTCCGACTAGAATTACTTTGTTGACACTTCCTGCCATTGGTTTTTCCTTTGCTGATGGGGTTACTCCGCACCCGCTTCGCGGGCTTGGGGAAGCATTAGTTTTTCAGAGCGAGGCGAAAAATTGAGAAGGTTCGGGCGAGGCTAAAGCCCCGCCCTCCCGCTCCGAAAAAACCGCTAGGGGCTTCCACCTCCCCAACGGCAAAAACTTTATTGGTTGACTCTTTGTGACCAGCTAAATTAGTTTGCCCGCAAGTCAGGTTTTCCAACGCCTGATTATTCGTCGGTCTTTTGATGGTTTCCAAAGCCGTCTTTTCCCCACAAAAGCTGCCCTTAATGGTGCGGCTTTTGTTGGTTTTAAGGCCCGGATAAATCATTGCGCGGCCCTCAATTCATCGCGGGCGGCTAATTCATTATCCAGCACAATCAGGTAGTCGCGGGCCGCTACAGTGGCTAAAAGCCCTTCTGCCTTAATGCCTGCATACATGCGATCTACCGGGGGCTTTTCCTGCCAGTCAGTTAAATCTCGAACCTCAATATCAGCGGCGATTTTGTCCGCCCGCTTGAGGTCCGCATCCATTTCATAGGAAAGCCCGAAACTATCGCAGATCACGCGCCAGATATTGTCCTCCATTTCAGAGACAAAAGACGTAAAGCGCTTTATCGGTGTTGGAACATCGCCGAAACCGGTCAAGGCTTCCGGCGCATCATGCAGCAGCGCCTTTAGGCGGTTTTCAGGGCGCACAATCTCAGCAACCAACATAGAGTGTTCTGCCACGCTGTAATAGCGTTTCAATCCGCCATTCCAACGGCTTTTCTGGCCGAGAATATGAGCAATGTTAACGAGGTTGATTTCCTCGGCGCGAGGGTCAAATGGGTAAAAATGGGAGCCATCCGGCATACGGATAGACGGCCCGCGCTCGCTGTTCATAAGACCGGTCATTGGCTAACCCCTGCGGGTTCCCAATTCTCGGTATTTGCAACGGGAGTAACAACAACAAGATCACCGCATGAGAAGCCGTGGCCGTCACTGTTAACAAGATCATTGTCAATTTCAATTAACAGGTTATCGCGACTTATTTCCTTTAAAACCCTGCCCCAAACAGCCTCACCGGGTAGCAGAACTTTAATAAACTGAGGTTCTTCATCTGAATGATTTGGCGTATATAGCTGCACCTGAAATGGGCCAAAGCCATAGTAATTGCCGACGAAACCAAGCAATGCAAAATCTACAGTTTTTCGGTAAAACCACTGAAATTGAAACGGATAAAAAGCGAATGCTATGCCTAATTGTTTCATTAGTATTCCTCCGGCAATTTGTTAACAACCCGGTACATTTGGACCATGGCAACAGCCACACGATCACGGTATTTGCGTAGTGAGGTGTTGGAGCGAATGTTAAGGCCGCAAAATGCACCGCATCGGACAAGTTGGGAGCGGTCTGCGGTCGCTATTTCTTCAAGTGTTGGAAACTCGCCTTGCTCAATGTATTTGCGCTGCAAATCCTCAAGGCCAAAATTTCTGTCACCCCCCTCAGTCATGACGCTGCCCGTTGCCGCGCTTCATAGGCGTCATGATATTCTTTGGTGTGGACTGACAAACCGGACGCGGTTTTGAAGGTGCGGCCACATTTCCGACATACACCAAACCGCCTGTCAGGGTTTTTGCTTTGAATGTCACTTTCAGACAATCTACCCATCGCAGATAAAATGGCAAAATTACCAATATTGATACGTCGCATCATGCCACCTCATTAATTGAAAATTGGCCGGGCGCGGCTATCCGGTCACGCCCGGCAGATTGAAACGCATCAGGCTCATAAAGTGCGCGACAATCGGAAATGGTTGCAGGGGTAGGAATTGCACCTACGACCTCTTGGTTATGAGCCAAGCAAGCTACTACTGCTCCACCCTGCATGAATAAGGGTGGGCCGGGTAAACGAAGGGAGGCCAAACCCCGGCCCAACGGCAAAGGAGGTGAAGCCCCGCCGTCAATTTTAATGAGTTGGCCGGGCGCTATGGCATTCACCCGGCCTTGTGATGGGGAAAGACTAAAACCACCACAATCTGAATAAGACTGATCGAGTCGGCTGTATATTTCGCCACACTTAGCCCTAATGACCCGATCAACCAATATTTCTAAGTTATTGAAAATAAAGCGTCTATCCACTGAGAAATTTTGCAGTTGCACAAAATTAATTCCAGTGGATAGACTTGTGCTGCCGACACAATCCTTGAATTCCATCCTTGAGGATTGATTTCGGCGGGGGATCAAGCCCGGGCCAGTTTCTTTCCAAAAGTCACTGGTGCCGGGATTTTCTTTGCCATCAGCAGCAAACTTCCTGTTTTGTGCGGCACAAGAGAGCAAATCCGCACAATCTGAATAAGGGTGGCCGGGCGCGAGTGAGAGACGCCCGACCGGTACGCCGTCAGGTAAGGGGACGGGCGCCAAACTTAAATTTTGGTGATAGCTGCTAACCGGTGCCGGGTGGCTTTCCGCATGGATAAACCCCGCCACGATCAGCCCGACCATAAAGCCCAAAAGCGCCGCGTGAACTATGTTCAAAAACGCCCGGTCTTGATTAACCTCTAATGAATGATCGTCTAATTGCTGCTTCACCTGAAACCCCTATTATTTACCTGTTTCCGCTCCCCTCCCGAGGTCAGCCGCCCGGCTCTCATACCGGACTGACTGGCCCCATTTTCGACGGGGGGAGTTTGAAACCCATCTCGGTGTGTGGTCGCTGTTCAGGAGACTTGCACCGGGACCGGGTTTTTTTGATCAACGATTGATGCTCGTTAATCGCCTCGACAGGAAGCATATGTTTGGCGAATGCGTCAACGTATGTTATTCGTTGTTCGTTCAGGAGATTAGAAAATGTTGTCAATCGACGATTATATTGATGCCGCCCGGAAGCATACCCGCGCCACCTCAGACCGCCACCTCAGTACAATGATGAATAAGAATTTAAGCGTTGTCGGAACGTACCGAACAGGACGCGCTTGGCCCGAACCTGAAACCATGATTGAACTCGCAAGACTTGGCAAAATGGACGAGCAACTTGCTATTCTCTATTTGGGATGGTGGCGGGCACTCAGTAAAAATCAACACCTAGCGGCGACACTGTATCTCAACATGATTGAAGATTACGAAAAGCAGGCCGCATAGCCCAGCTATCAACGGTTTGCGGTCGCCTACCCTACCGTGAACAAAGTGGAAACCTGACGCCAAAAGTTCCCTTGGTATTTATATTATGGGAAATATTTTCTATCTCGGACTAAGGTGCACTCCAGCAAGCATACAGCGCACTGAACCGCCTGCATATTCTATTGTCGGCACATCAAGAGCCAATATCTGCGCGCTAGATTCAATTCTCTTAATCTGTTCGTTAGTAAGTGATTTCAATGCACGCGACGACAAAACCAAAACCCGCCGCCCGTTACCGTACAACTCAATTGCATTTCCCGCAAAGTTAGACACCTGATCGTTGGTAAGCCCAATGACATCGCGGCCCGACGCTTCGAACCTTTGAACAATTTCTTCGTGTCGCCTTACATCCGCAATCATATCCAAGCCAATCAGCACAAAATCCGTTGCGATGCACATTAAGACATTTGTGTGATAAACTGGCAACCCGCCGGTATCCACGGCGTCAAAAACCATTGGTTCGTAGTTAAAGTGCGTACAAAAGCGTTCCAAAATCACCTGATTTGTTCGGTTAGAGCTGACGGCATAAGCTACACGCTCATTATGGTCCAAAACCATGGCGCCCGTGCCTTCTAGGAACAATCCATCGTGTTCTAATCCAGAATAATCAATCACATCCTGCACACGGTAGTTCGTTTTCAACATGTCAATAACGTCTGTCCGTCGTTCCAATCGCCGGTTTTCCGCAAACATAGGATATATA
>Ga0316204_10000536_pt1 | contig 137943 bp, 128 predicted proteins | sample 6monrhotite_MG_2_FD_205661 | JGI IMG/M metagenome (GOLD analysis project Ga0316204, IMG submission 205661) | Microbial mat bacterial communities from mineral coupon in-situ incubated in ocean water Damariscotta River, Maine, United States -... | ecosystem: Environmental > Aquatic > Marine >... | reverse complement strand
AATTTTCTTTGTTTGAATTAATTTCTTCTGTCATTTACAATGTTTGGCAACGTGTTCGTGTATGGTTTCGTTGCGTTTGCACTAAGTTAGCAAATAAACAAGAACCCATTGTTCAGAAGCGACAGAAATTCCGATAGGAATTTCCGAGCAATGAATTATACACGTTGTTGCCATTAGTTTTTCCCACGTGCAGTAGGTTCATAAGCATCATCAATATGCGAAAAATTAAGAAGTAGATTTTCGTCAATATTCTTAAATACAGCATATTTTTCAATAAGTGGCTTAAATTTTTTAACTCCGTTTTGATGAAGGCAATTATAAAATAAAATTACCTGTTCGTAGCTTGATAATTGAGCTCGCACTATTGATGTATAACGTTTTTTGTTCTCAATGTCTGAGTCATCTATAAATTTGTATATGTGGTAGATTGTCCTAAAATAATGACTTAAATCCGCTTTGTTTTTAACGTAAACTGCATTATAGGCTCTTAATGATTGTTGGATAGTAGGTAATCCTTTATTAATCTCTCTCTCTCTCTCTCTCCAGAGCAGATTTTTTGACATACCTCATTTAAATAAGTATTAAAACTTTTAAAGCAGTCTCTTCCAGTTGCAATAATTGTATTACTATTTTTTTCTCGCAAGTCAAGAGAATTTATAATGCTATTAAATAGAGTCAAAAGTTGAAAAAATGTATTTTCAAACCTTTGGTTAAGCAAGGTCTGATTTTGTAAAATCATTTGCTCTTTTTGTCCTGCTAATTCTAACCTTGTATATTTAACTTCTAATTGACTATACATTATTTCAAGTTGCTGATTTAACAACTGTTGTTTTTGACCTAAAAAAGCAACATATATTAAGAATAGTCCTGCCAAAGCCCAAACAGATGCAACACTACCACCTAAAAAATCTCCTAATAAATTAAGGCCAAATTCACCATCTTTATGCTTACTTAGATAAAAGCATACTGAGAAAATACTTAATCCAACTCCAGTCCATACAAATCCCCAAGCCCAATTAGTATAAGTTTTTACTTTTGACTCTAAAGTGGTTAATTCAGCTCGAATTTCTGATTGCCTTGCTTTTATTCTATCAGAAGCTTCTTTTATTTCTTTATCTAATTTGTTTTCGCTCATTCTCTCAAATTAATGGCAACTAGTTATATAATCATATTCTATGTGTATATCCCAATCGTATGCACGGGATAATATCAACTTTCATTGAATTAAATACAATTACAAATGTTAAAAACCAATCATTAAGAAGTAGCAATCTTTAGTACTGTTACTTATAGGGAACGTAACGGGCTGGTTTCTACTCAAATGTAAGAAAAAAGCGGATAGCAATCAAGAGCAAAGGAAATTAAAGGTTCTCTAAACCTTCAAAAAAGGCTTGCATATATCCTGACCTAAATAATTTTTGAATATGCCCTGCCGAAAAACGTTCCAGACGTATATGTGCGGACATCAATTTTCTAAAAGTTTCTAAATTAGCCGTTTTTAAATAGGAAGTGCTATTCAAATTATCTGCTCCAATAGATTCAACCCATGCCATCCAATCAAATGTTTCTATAAAACCAGACATTTCCATTACCCCAAGTAATGTATGCAAACCTGGATGTGGACTTGGATATTCTCCTTGCGGTCTTCCTACTTTTGCTTCTTTAGTTAGCTTATGGTATTCTGCGAGTATGTTATTAATGGACTTTTGATCTATATGTTTCATAATTTTTTAATTTTATGACCGCCTGTGCAATATTTGTGGTCAATTTCGTCAACACCAATGTTGATTTTAGGAGTTGATACATGACTGGTTACGTTCTCTTCAGTACCCTTATCATAGACATGTTCTTTTTCAGGAGGATTTTTTGAATAATAACTAATATTTCTTGAGTTGATAGAATTGCTAGTAATTAATACGGTATGTCCTGCTGTTACCGGGGTCATTGGCGCAGAACTACTCATATAGGATAAAATACGTAAAGAGCTCCCAACTTTGAAAGGATTCCATAATGGAATGTCAATCCCACGAAATGTGGGGCCAGCAAATTTTGGAAGATTCATGAGGCCTGCACTAGTAACCGCTAGCAATGGTTGTAGTTGCTCAAATAGAGGATTGTTTAAGTCTGTATACCCTATACCACCCGGAGCGGGAAGCTTCTTGTTTGTCAGCCTAAGGTTATCATTCATAGCATGGAAATAACTTGTGGTATACATATGAATACCAAAAACCTGAAGATCAGATATCTTATCTGGCCAACCTGCACCTTTATTTTTCTTAATCCATGTTAACGTGTTGTTGGCATAATCGGTATACTTCATTCCATAACTTGGAGGCATAGTAGGATAATTACTCGAATTAATGAGATTTAGATAGTTTTTTTTCATGTCTGCAAATTCATTGGCTAAAGCCACCGATTTTGAGTGCAGTACAATTCTAATGGTATTGAGTTTAAAATCTTCTTTGCCACCCCATTTACAAGCCGAATGAAATAGCATTCTTAGCATTGTAGAAGGATTTCCCTGACCTGCTCCGGTTAGTGTTCCACAGCTCACTAAAGGCATCGTAACAGAAGTGGGAGCGCCAGCCTGAAAGCAATCTAAAGCCCTAAAAATAAAATCAGATTGGTATGGTGCCGCTTCTCCAGTTTTAAAACCTGAAATTGATGGTGCAAAATATAAGATTCTACCAAATTCTATTCCAGGTGTGGACGGAATGGTATTCGATATAACTATAGGCATAGCGGACCAATAATCTTTTGAAACTCCTAAGGTTGACAAATTCAAACCGTTGCTTACGAGGCTACCACCAACAGAATTAGGGCAAAAAGGACTCGTAGATCCTGGTACATATGAAACTACCAAAAAATCAGTTGCCTCTTTGCTAGATATATTGGAAACATCGCCCCACCATAACTCTAAATTTCGAGTTTCTTTTTTCGGGTTATCGATAGCTAATTCGTCTATTTTTGTGATACTCATATCTGTTATCTTTTACGTTTTATATTCATCGTAAGTGTTCTCTTATCAAAGAGGCGCTTTTTTAAATTGTGACTAAACTTCTTTAAAATTTAGTGTATCTATGTTGAGCTGTTTTTGATGCATTGGTTTATAGGTACTTGATATTTTTTTTCTGAAAAAAACGATAGTTCTTTTGCAAAAATAAATGGGTGATTTTCATAATCACAATGCACAAATACTTGATGAGAAACCCAACATTCAGAAGTAGCAATTCTTTTTTTTCGTTACCTATAAGGGACTGTAACTGTTTGGTTTCCATTCAAATGTAGGAAAAAAGAAGAAAGAAATCAAGAGAAAAGAGAAGTGATCCCTTACTTTCCTACATAAATTATAAAATGAACATAGGCATTCTTTGGTCGTGTTTCATGTTTATTACCAGTATATTCGGTATAAAATCGTTTTCCATTATTATCGTTAGTGTTTTCATTACGCCAAGTATGTTTGCTGTGCACAGCGTTACCATTACCAAATTCATTGTTTATAGAATTTTCTAGATGTCTATGCTTTTTTAAGGCATCCGATTGAAAACTGCCTGGAGCATTTTTAGACTTATCATTGGTGCTTTTTACTCTTACTCTTTCCTTTATGCTATGATCTTTAAACTGGTCATTCCTATCACCGTTGACACCTCTAATAAAAACACCTCTTAAATCTGGAAGCCTGAAGAAATCTTTATGATCCCCTCCGTCTTTTATCCAATAGGTTTCTAATTTATCATAAAGTTCTGAATATGTTGATTTGTTTAATTCAGAGCCATCACATAACCTCCAACCAATAGGAATTCTATTTGAACTTCCTGGCCATATCATAATAGAGCCTAGTTCATGATTGGATGTAATAGAAGTTGTGGAGTTTACTTTCTTTTTAGTATCAGTAAAGCTAAAAATTGAAATAAATCCAATAGTTAGCAGAGTGGATACAATTGTGCTAAGGAATACATTTTTTTTCATTTTGACTGATTTATAAGTTAACAGGGTAAAACTATTTTCATTAAGTACTAAAAACTATACCCATCATTAGGTATTTTTCGTTCATTATTGATAAATAATGAGTCCGTGCTAACAAAAAAAGAGAAGCCAAGCTTCTCTTTTCATTACAAATCAACCAAATCCTGGTTTTTGAGGAGATCATCAAATGTCTCCCGTCTTCGAATTAAGAAGTCCTTCGTATTGTGAATCATCACTTCCGCAGGGCGGTAGCGTGAATTATAATTAGAGGCCATAGAAAAACAATAGGCACCTGCATTTTTAAAACATAAAATATCTCCTTCAGCAATCTCAGCAATCCGTCTGTTGCTACCAAAAGTATCTGTTTCACAGATATAACCGACTACCGAATAATAACGATCTCGACCCTCTGGATTAGAAAGATTGCTAATATCGTGATAGGAATCGTACATCATCGGGCGAATCAAATGATTAAAGCCACTATCTACTCCAGCAAATACCGTAGAAGTAGTTTGTTTTACCACATTCACTTTGGTTAGAAAAGAACCTGCCTCCGAAACCAAGAACTTTCCTGGCTCGAACATCAAGGTGATGTCTTTTCCGTACTTTCTACAAAAGGTATTAAAACGCTCAGAGAGCTGTACACCTAATTGTTCAATGTCCGTACAAATATCTCCCTCTTTATAGGGCACTTTAAATCCACTACCAAAATCGATAAAATCAATATTATCAAATTGATGTGCCACTTCAAACAAGATTTCTGTAGCGCGGATAAAGGTGTCAATATCTAAAATGTCAGAACCCGTATGCATGTGGATTCCGTTAATGTTCATTCCAGTATTTTGTACCACACGTTGAATATGTGGGACTTGGTGAATGGAGATTCCAAATTTAGAATCGATATGTCCTACTGAGATCTTACTATTACCACCCGCCATAATATGCGGATTGATACGAATACACACTGGAATATCAGGGTGCTTTTGTCCGAAGAGCTCTAAAATAGACAGGTTATCAATGTTAATCTGTACGCCTTTCGCGGCTACCGCTTCAATCTCATCTAAAGAAACACCATTGGGTGTGTAAATAATCTGCTTCGGATCAAATCCGGCTGTCAGTCCTAACTGTACCTCCTGAATAGATACCGTATCTAAACCAGATTCCAACTGCTTAAAAAAACGTAGGATGTTAATATTTGAGAGTGCTTTTACGGCATAGTTCAACTGAATATGCGCTACACTATCAAATGCATTCATAATACGCTGATACTGACGCTCAATGACGGCGGTATCATAAACATATAACGGACTGCCATATTTTTCGGCCAATCCTAATAGGTGTTCTCTGTTCAATGGTTCCTAGTTTAGATCTCAAAAGTAGCCATTATTGCTTATGAAAAACAAAATGTTTAAAAATATAACAAATTGTTTTATTGCGTTATATTTTAATGCAAGATGTAACGTTCTAAAAAAGGTTGAAAGTCTGTTAATAACTAATCATTCAGGGCATTTTATTTTTTCACGGGATATGCTATTTTAGCATCTATTGCAAAATGCGGACAGATTTATGGCTCAAGAAACAAAGTATACAGAAGATAATATACGCTCGCTCGATTGGAAAGAGCATATTAGGATGCGTCCTGGTATGTATATCGGAAAACTGGGAGACGGTTCTTCTGCGGATGATGGTATTTATATTTTAGTAAAAGAAGTACTCGACAACTCTATTGATGAGTATGTGATGGGTGCCGGAAAAACCATTGAGATTTCTATTCAAGGAAACAAAGTAACCGTACGTGATTACGGTCGTGGAATTCCATTAGGAAAAGTGGTCGATGTTGTTTCTAAAATGAACACCGGTGGAAAGTACGATTCGAAAGCCTTTAAAAAATCTGTAGGACTGAATGGAGTCGGTACCAAAGCAGTAAATGCGTTATCGGCTTATTTTAGAGTAGAGTCTAACCGTGATGGGAAATCAGCCGCTGCGGAATTCGAGCAAGGAACCTTAACAAACGAAGAGCACTTAGACGAGACTACAAGAAGAAAAGGAACCAAGGTTTCTTTTGTTCCGGATGAGGCCATCTTTAAGAAATACAAATTCAGAAATGAGTATGTAGCAAAGATGCTTAAGAATTATGTATATCTAAACCCTGGATTGACCATTGTTTTTAACGGAGAGAAGTTTTTCTCAGAGAATGGATTGAAAGATCTGCTAGAAGACAATAACAATCAGGAAGATATGCTGTATCCGATCATCCACCTAAAAGGGAATGATATTGAAGTAGCCATTACGCATAGTAAAACACAATACTCAGAAGAGTACCACTCTTTTGTAAACGGACAACATACCACACAAGGAGGAACACATCAGGCGGCTTTTAGAGAAGCTATTGTAAAAACAATCCGTGAGTTCTATGGAAAAAACTTCGAAGCTTCAGATGTACGTAAATCGATTATTTCAGCCATTGCCATTAAAGTAATGGAGCCCATTTTTGAAAGTCAGACAAAAACCAAATTAGGATCGACCGAAATGGGAGGTGGTTTACCTACCGTCCGAACATACATTAACGACTTTGTAAAAACACAACTCGATAATTTCTTGCACAAGAATGTCGTGACGGCCGAAAAGCTGCAAAAGAAGATCTTACAAGCAGAGAAGGAGCGTAAAGAGTTATCTGGTATCCGAAAGTTAGCAAGAGAACGCGCTAAGAAAGCCAGTTTACACAATAAGAAACTTCGAGACTGTAGAATCCATTTAGGAGATATCAAGAAAGAAGCACACCTAGAAACTACCTTGTTCATTACAGAGGGAGATTCAGCTTCTGGATCCATTACGAAATCGAGAAATGTAAACACCCAAGCTGTATTTAGTTTAAAAGGAAAACCGTTGAACTCTTTCGGATTGTCTAAGAAGATTGTCTATGAGAACGAAGAATTCAATTTGCTACAGTCGGCTTTAGATATTGAAGATGGATTAGAAACCTTGCGTTATAACAATATTGTAATAGCAACGGATGCAGATGTCGATGGAATGCACATTCGATTGTTGCTGATTACCTTTTTCTTACAGTTCTTCCCAGAACTAATCAAAGAAGGGCATTTGTATATTTTAGAAACACCATTGTTTAGGGTGCGAAATAAAAAAGAAACGCACTATTGCTATTCCGAAGAAGAAAAAAGAGCAGCCATACAAAAGCTACGGGGAAAACCAGAGATCACACGATTTAAAGGACTAGGGGAGATTTCTCCTAATGAGTTTGTCCATTTTATCGGAGATGATATTCGTTTAGACCCAGTGATGTTAGATAAAGAAATGTCGATTGAACAGATGCTACAGTTTTACATGGGTAAAAACACACCAGATAGACAGAAGTTTATCATAGAGAATTTAAAAGTTGAATTAGACATCGTTGAAGAAACGTTATAAATAACGATTGATGAGTGAAGAAATAAACGAAAATGAGCACGAAGAAGAATTAGTACCCCAAGGAGAATCGGTACAAGAAGAAACCATTACCAAAGTGACAGGAATGTACAAGGAGTGGTTTTTAGATTATGCTTCGTATGTAATTTTAGAAAGAGCTGTTCCCGGTATCAATGACGGATTTAAGCCTGTACAACGTCGTATCATGCATTCTATGAAGGATTTGGATGATGGGCGTTATAATAAAGTGGCGAATATTGTCGGACATACCATGCAGTATCACCCGCATGGAGATGCTTCCATTGCAGATGCTATGGTCCAACTAGGGCAGAAAGAGTTATTGATCGATATGCAAGGGAACTGGGGAAATATTCTTACGGGTGACCGCGCAGCAGCATCCAGATATATTGAAGCACGCTTGTCTAAGTTTGCTTTAGATGTGGTGTTCAATCCGAAAACTACAGCATGGCAAGCTTCCTATGACGGTCGTAAAAAGGAACCCGTAAATCTTCCAGTAAAGTTCCCATTATTATTGGCACAAGGAGCCGAGGGGATTGCGGTAGGATTATCGACAAAAATACTACCTCATAACTTTAACGAGTTGATTGATGCTTCAGTAAAATACCTGAAGGGAAGAAGCTTTAAAATAGTGCCCGATTTTCTAACCGGCGGAATTGCTGATTTTACCAATTATAATGATGGTAAAAGAGGAGGGAAAGTACGGGTACGTGCGAAAATCTCTCAGTTTGATAAAAAGACGCTGGTCATTAATGAAATTCCTTTTGGAACCACTACATCATCATTGATCGATAGTATTATCAAAGCCAATGAGAAAGGGAAAATCAAGATTAAAAAGATTGAAGATAATACTGCAGCAGAGGTAGAAATTTTAATTCATTTGCCTACAGGTATCTCACCAGATAAAACCATCGATGCCTTATATGCATTTACCAGTTGTGAGAATTCTATTTCTCCATTGTGCTGTATTATCGAGGAGAATAAACCACGATTTATCGGAGTTACTGAGATGCTAAAATCATCTACAGATTATACGGTAGCGCTATTGAAAAGTGAACTAGAAATTCAATTACATGAATTAGAAGAGCAGTGGCACTTTGCTTCTTTAGAGCGCATCTTTATTGAGAATAGAATCTATCGAGATATCGAGGAAGAAGAGACTTGGGAAGGCGTGATTGCCGCTATTGATAAAGGGTTGAAGCCATATATCAAGCATTTAAAAAGACCAGTTACAGAAGAAGATATTGTGCGCTTAACGGAAATCCGAATTAAAAAGATCTCTAAGTTTGATATTGACAAGGCAAAACAATTTATTGAAGGCCTAGAAGATAAAATTGCCGAAGTGAAGAATTACTTAGCCAATCTGATCGATTATGCAGTAGACTACTTCAAGAATTTAAAGTCGAAGTACGGAAAAGGAAAGGAACGTAAAACGGAGATTAGAATCTTTGATGATATCGTAGCTACCAAAGTAGTGATGCGTAACACCAAATTGTATGTGAATAGAGAAGAAGGGTTTGTGGGAACTTCTTTACGTAAAGACGAATATGTAGCGGACTGTGCAGATATTGATGATATTATTGTCTTTAGAAAAGATGGTAAGATGATAGTCACTAAAGTGGCAGCTAAGACCTTTGTGGGTAAAGACATTATTCATATTGCTGTTTTTAAGAAGAAAGACAAACGTACCGTGTATAATATGATGTATCGAGATGGGAAATCATCTGGAGCGAGTTATATGAAGCGGTTTAATGTAACGGGAGTTACGCGTGATAAAGAATACGATTTAACTCCAGGAAATAAAGGCTCTGTGGTGCATTATTTTTCTGCTAATCCGAATGGTGAGGCAGAAGTGGTAACGATTGTGTTGCGTGCTGTAGGTACTATCAAGAAATTGAAATGGGACATTGACTTTGCAGACCTTGCCGTTAAAGGAAGAGGTGTAAGAGGAAATACCATTAGCAAGTACGCCATTCGTAAAGTGGAATTTAAATCGGCAGGAGTATCTACCTTAAAACCACGTAAAATATGGTTTGATGATGCTGTGCAACGATTAAATGTAGATGGAAGAGGTGAATTGCTTGGAGAATTTAGAGCAGAAGATAAGATCTTGATAGCCCGTCAAAATGGAAAGATCAAAGCGGTAACGCCAGATTTGGCAATGCATTTTGATGACGATATGATTGTCTTAGAAAAATGGCGTTCTAAGAAACCAATTTCTGCAATTTATTTTGATGGTGAGAAGGAACGTTATTATGTAAAGCGCTTCTTAATTGAATCAACAGATAAGGAAGAAACCTTTATATCTGAGCATCCTAAGTCGCAATTAGAAATTATCGCCACGGATCATAGACCCATGGCAGAGGTAGTATTTTCTAAGCGTTCTTTAGATAATACAGAAGTCAATTTCGAAGATTTTATTGCCATCAAAGGAATAAAGGCTTTAGGAAATCAATTAACTACGGAGAAGATAAAGCAAGTGAACTTGTTAGCATCTTTACCATATGAGGAACCAGAATTACCGCCAGTGGAAGAAGTAGAAGTTATTGAAGAAGAGGTAATCGAAAACAAAGAAACTCCAGTTGCAGAAGAGAAGACTCCTACAACGCAGGAAGAAAATGAAGCACCTTCTGACGATGAATCTGCTACAGATGATGGGCAAATAACCTTATTTTAAAATGAAAACGATAGGTCTTATTGGTGGAATGACTCCGCAATCTACAATATTGTACTACCAAGTCTTAAATGATTTGGCTACACAACTATTTGGAGAAAAACATAGCTGCAAAGTAGTGATCAGCTCAGTGAACTTTGGCGAACTCTCGGAGTTACAATCTAAAGGGAGATGGGATCTCTTAGACGAAATGATGGCTGAAGAGGGTAAAAGACTGGAAGCGGCAGGAGTGAGTTGTATTCTTATAACGGCTAACACCATGCATTTATGTATAGAGGCTGTAGAAAAGGCTGTGAGCGTACCTGTAATCCATATTGCAGAGGCTACAGCGAAGGCCATTCATGAAAAGGGGCTGACCAAAGTGGCTTTGTTGGGTACCAAATACACCATGGAGAAAACCTTCTATACAGATGTGCTCTCCAGAGAAAACATTGAAACCATTATTCCGGAGCAGGAAGATAGAGATCTTATTCACGATGTTATTTATAGGGAACTCGCTAAAGGCACTATAAACCCTGAATCTAAAGCATTGTATCTTAAGATTATTGACAAGCTGATTTTACAAGGAGTGCAAGGTATTATATTGGGATGTACTGAAATTCCAATGTTGATTTCACAAGCAGATGTGGAAGTCCCAACCTTTGATACCACTACAATTCACGCTAAAGCTGGCTTTCAATTTATTACTGCATCTTCTCAAAGAAAGTAAACTCGTAATCTGGAAGCAGTTTAGGATTTGTTATTTTAATAATATCCTTTAATACTAAATCTGGTCTAGAAGGAGCCAGTTCATAATAGATAACACCACCCGTAGCACCTTTCTTAGTTGAAGGTGTATAAATCTGATCGTTTTTAAATGCAGTAAACTTCGCATACAATTGATTGCTTTTTAGCAATTGTTCCTTGGTAGTAAAATAACCCGGAGCAATCCAGTATTGGGCGGACTGTCCTTTATCAAAAACACTTTCAAAACTCAATGATAAACTCCCTTTTCCTTTAGAATCTTCCCAAGGATACTCTAGGTTGGCATCTTTTAAATACTGCGCTACAAAGCTTTCACCTGCAGGTAGATTCCATATATCCTTGCTCATAATGGCCCCAGAAAGTATGGTTGCTTTGTTGCTAGAGGCTTCCGCAATCTTTTTTGCTTCTAAATAATCACGCTCTATAATCTTAAATATACTGTCGGCTTCCTTTTCCTTGTTGAGTAATACTCCAAAGAATTTAATCCATTCTGCTCTTCCTAGCGGAGTTTCTTCCAACCAATCACCGTTCAAGATTACCGGAATCCCAGCTTTCTGAACAATATCATAGGATTTATCTTTTCCGTACATAGAAAAACCAACAATCAACTCAGGTTTTAAATCAATTAAAACCTCCGTATTTAACTCAGCTTCCCTGCCTAATTCTTGTATTTTTCCAGCATCGATTAAGGCTCTTGTTCTTTTAGAAGATACATACTTTGTATGTGGAAAACCTATGATATTCTGCTCTCCTTCTAACAGTTCGATCATAGGAATATGAGTCGTAGAGGTAGCTACCATTTTTTCTATAGGAACAAACAGTTCATTAGGCATTCTGCCAATAAGAATTGCGTCTTGACGTTTTGCATGTATAATATAAGAAATAGTATCCTTTGAATTCAAAAAAGGAGAAATAATATGTAGTTTTTTATAATTTTTAAAATACTGAATATCAAATCCTTTAGCATACTTTAACTTAAGTAAAGGATTAATTTTTTGATCATTGATTTTTTTTGCTTCTTTTTCTTTACATGCTGCAAAAATCAGTACGAAAACGATTAAAAATTGTGTGTATTTTCTCATGAAAAAATTTCGTTTGCTTGTTCTTGAACTCTGATAAACGTAGTTCTTTTTGTGAGTTCTTTTAGCCTACTTGCACCCACATAGGTACAGGTAGAACGAACCCCTCCTAATATATCTGTTACCGTGTTATGCACATCCCCTCTAAAAGGTACTTCGACGGTCTTACCTTCTGAAGCTCTATATTCTGCTACACCACCCACATACTTATTCATAGCGGTGTCGGAACTCATACCATAAAAGATCTTGAATTGCTCGCCATTTCTTTCAATCATTTCACCACCACTTTGCTCATGCCCAGCTAACATACCACCTAACATTACAAAATCGGCCCCGCCACCAAAGGCTTTGGCAACATCACCCGGTATTTTGCATCCACCATCAGAGATAATTTGTCCACCTAAACCATGTGCAGCGTCCGCACATTCTATAATAGCCGATAATTGAGGGTATCCAACACCTGTCTTAATTCTGGTGGTACACACCGATCCAGGGCCAATGCCTACCTTTATAATGTCAGCTCCAGCAAGCAATAGTTCCTCTACCATTTCTCCAGTAACCACATTTCCAGCTAGAATAACTTTATTAGGATGCTGTTCGCGCATTCTCTTTACGAAATCAACAAAGTGTTCAGAATATCCATTAGCAACATCAATGCAGATAAAGTTAATCTTAGGAAATGACTGTAAAATAGTGGCTACTTTTTTTTCATCGCCATTACCAGTTCCTGTACTCACGGCAATATTTTTAAGCACCGCATCACTGGCTTTTGAAGCAAATTGTATCCACTCCTCTAAAGAGTAGTGCTTATGAATGGCCGTAAACATATGATGTTCAGCCAATGCTGTAGCCATTTCAAATGTTCCCACAGTATCCATGTTTGCAGCCATGATCGGGACTCCTTTCCAGGTTATATTGCTATGTAAAAAAGAGAACTCGCGTTCTAAACTTACCTGCGATCGAGATTTTAGTGTAGATCTCTTAGGTCTAATCATCACATCTTTAAACCCTAAACGCAATTCATTTTCTATTCTCATTTCATCTGAATTTACGCTTCGAAGATATTAAATCTTCCTTTCATTTCTTTAGTTTGTTGATAAGATTATCTATACATTTGCAGCGATTTTGGTTTTGTTATCGGCTATCGTCGGTAATGAATTAAAAGGGAATTCGGTGAGAATCCGAGACTGTTCCCGCAACTGTAAGTTTATGCTGAAATTTTTCAGCAAATGTTATTAGTTTCTTTTACCACTGGCAAGTATGCTGGGAAGGTTTAATAACAGAAAACGAGTCAGGAGACCTGCCTAAATCATGAGTAAAAAACTTTCGGGATAAAGGTTTGTGTACTAACATTACGCAAAAGAATTTACCTGATTTATTTGTAAAAATTAAATCATTATTAATGAAAAAACAACATGTTATTGTTGGTGTAGTAGCGGCATGCTTACTATGCACAAATTTGTCTGCACAAGAAAAAAAGCAAGACAAAAAAGAAAAAAGAGAGGTCTTGGATGAAGTTGTGGTAAGTGCAACGAAATTCGAGTCTAAAAAAGAGAACACTGGTAAAGTAATTTACAAGATCACTCAAAAAGACATTTTGAATAATACGGGTAAAACGGTATTGGATCTATTAAACAATGTACCTGGTATTGAAATCAAAGGACTAAACACAAACCCTTCTGAGCCTAGAAGTACCTATGTAAGAGGAGGGAGAAGTAGACAAGTCTTAGTATTGATCGACGGTGTACCTGTATCAGATCCATCAGGGATTAATCAAGAATATGATCTTCGATTGTTATCGCTGAATCAAATTGAAAGTATCGAGATTTTAAAAGGAGCTTCTTCTACCTTGTACGGTACAGGGGCAGCAACAGGTGTGATTAATATTACACTTAAGAAATCTTCTAAAAAATCGTTTAAAGTCGGATATGAAGTGAGCTTAGGAACAAACAATACAGCGACATCTTCTAATAATGCATTGTCGGATAAGAGTGGAAATCTATATATCAGCGGAACATCGGATAAGGTAAATTACCTAGCATCTATTAACGTAACTGGGGTAAATGGAATGTCTGCAGCGAGAAGCAATACGGCAACTGTTTTTGAAAATGATCCATTTAGCAGCACCAATGCGCTATTTAAAGTGGGATATGAGGTAAATGAGGATATCTCTGTAGAAACATTCTTAAACTATGATAAGTTCGATTTTGACTACGATGGAGGGAACTATACAGACGCTACTATTAATAATGGTGAAAACAAACAAATTAGATTCGGTATCAAACCAAGGTTTAAATATGATAATGGCGAGTTTTATGCATTGGCTACTGTAAATAAGATAGAACGAATAAATGTAAATACGTCTACTTTTTTATCAGAAGGACGAAGTGTTAATCTAGATTTTGTGAACAAATTTAGCTTTGCGGAAGATCAGTTTCAATTAATTACGGGATTTAACTATCAAGAGCATAGTAACAATACAGTATCTCCTTTTGGGAATATCGATAAAGATGTAGCTAATTTCACAGTAAAAGACCCTTATGCATCTATTGTATATATTTCTGACTTCGGCTTAAGTGCTACAGCAGGAGCACGTTACAACATGCATAGCGAATATGGAAATCACTTGGTATATGATGCGAATGCTTCTTATAATGTTTTTAAAGATAAAGATTACGGTCTAAGGTTACTAAGCTCTTACAGCAGTGCTTTTATTGCACCAAGTACATATCAATTGTTCTCAGCGTTTGGAAATACAGATCTAAAACCTGAAACCAGTAAAACAGTAGAGTTCGGTTTTAACTCATCATATAAGAACTGGCTGAATGTGAATGTGGTGTATTTTGATAGAACTGAAGAAGATGCATTTGTTTTTCAAGGGTTAAGTACGCCTCCTTTTGGAATTTATATGAATTCAACCAGTGAAATCAAAGTAAATGGAATCGAGTCCGAAATTACAATCCGACCTGTGGACAATGTACGATTCTTAATAGGATATACGTATACGAATAAAGACCAGGATGTGGATTATATTCCTGAAAATAAGCTAGTTGCAACAGCAGAAGTTAGCATAATTAAAAATACATTCGTATCTTTAGTGTATCGAAATACTGGAGAAAGACTAGCAAGATATTTTGATTCAACCACGTTTATGACAGTTTCGCAAAACCTGCCAAGCTATCAGTTGTTAGACTTTAACGTGAATTATAAAGTATTAGACGGCACAATAACATTGTTTGGTGCTGTTACCAATCTTTTTAACGAGGATTACGAAGATATTTTAGGATACTCAACTAGAGGTAGAAATTACAAGCTAGGTATGAGATTACAATTATAGCCCCCCAGACCCGTTAAGCTGCTTGCAGTTTTACAATGAAAACCTCTCTAGCAATAGAGGGGTTTTTTGACTATAAGAGCTTTTTTACCTCACTTTTAATAAACGCTATTGCAGTATCTGTAGGCGGAAGTGTCTTGGAGTAATCCAGTAATACATTTTCCCTAAGATCGTTGGAAGAACTTGAGTTCTCAGATACCTGCTTTAATTTGTTTATAACTGCCGATTTGGAAGCAATAATAACATTCCAACATTGATCAGAAATATAAATTTGTTGTACCATATTGTGTTCAAACTCTTGTTCAATATTTCCAATCAAGAGTTGCAGGTAACCGTCGGTATCGTTACCAATTGGTTTTACTCTCAATAACATCTTTACAGGATTGATACGCTCGCAAAACAACAACATACGCTCATAGGCTTGCAGTTTAATAGGCAGCGAATCTTTTTGCTTACTCGTTAAGTGTGCTAGTTTCTTCTCATTCGTGTTTTGTCTAAAAAAAACCTTGAAAATATAAAATGCCACGGCGCCCGTTACAATGGCTGGCAGCGTATATAACAATCCTTCTATGATCTTGTCTTCCATAGTTCAAAAATATCTTTTTAGAATGGTTTTGTCAACAGATAGTCACTTAAAAAAAAGTTATTTTTTAATTTCTAGAAGGGATGTACAGTTCATCCGTTAAAAAATACGTTTCGGTAATTTCCTTTATGCTCGATGAAATACTTTAACCAATTTTGAGCAGAAATTAAAAGGTAACCATGATACAAGTACAGAATCTTTCAAAGTCATTTCAATCCATAAAAGCAGTAGATAACGTCAATTTCACCATCTCTAAAGGCGAAATATTTGGGCTCTTAGGTCCGAATGGAGCAGGGAAATCGACCACCTTGAATATAATGAGCACTTTGCTAAAAAGTGATGCTGGACGAATTCTTATTGAAGGTGAGGAAATAAAACCTAATTCGGAAGCGTGTAAACGACTTATTGGAGTAGTACCCCAAGAGATATCATTGTACGATGAGCTATCTGCTTATGAAAACTTACTGTTTTGGGGAAACCTCTATGGAATTCCTTCAAAAGAGTTGAAAGAGAGTATTGATGAAACATTAGAACTAATAGGTTTATTGGACCGCAAAAAAGACTTGATTAAAACCTATTCAGGAGGAATGAAGCGAAGAATCAATATTGCGGCATCGTTATTACACAAGCCTAAAATTTTATTAATGGATGAACCTACGGTTGGAATTGATCCGCAAAGTAGGAATCGGATTTTTGAAGTAGTAGAAACTTTGAATAAGCAAGGTATGACCATCGTGTATACTACGCATTATATGGAAGAGGTAGAGCGGTTGTGTAACAGAATAGCCATCATTGATTCAGGAAAAATTATCGCACAAGGAACGCAAAGAGAATTACAAGAATTAGTACAAACAAAAGAGAATATTCAATTGGAGTTCGATTTTCTTTCAACAGATCAAGTGGCAAAACTGTCTCAGTTGCTGCCATATAAGATGATTCAAAAAGAAAATCAACTGATTATAGAAAGTAGTATTAAAGAACTGTCTAGCATAATTACAGCAAGTAATCAACTAGGATTAGCAATTAACGATATTCAATTGCAAAAGGTGAATTTGGAAACCATTTTCCTATCACTTACAGGAAAACAATTAAGAGATTAAAAACACCAACAAAACACTAGCTTACCATGATACTAAAAATACTAAAGAAAGACATGAAGGTTGACTTCGCTGACAAACGTGGGATATTACTTACCTTCTTACTACCTATTATTCTAATCACCTTATTTGCTTTTTCTTTTGGAGGAGTGGGTAGGAAAAAAAGTGCACCTAGGCCTAGTTCATTATTGGTGGTGGACAAAGATTCTAGTAAAGCATCTCAAGACTTTATTGCAAAGCTGGATGCTATGCCCACATTAAAAGTTATTTCTTTGGACGAGGAGGTAGCGATAGAACGAATTCGAAAAGGGAAAAATACCGCTGCAATGGTATTTGGGAAAGGTTTCGAGAAGGCTGTCGAAAATGATAGCCGATTGCCTTTAGAAGTAAAATATGATGCTGCGAGAGAGATCCAGGCTCAAATGATGCTCGCTGTGGTAAGGGGAAGGTTAATGCATAATTTTGGTGATTTAAATGCACTGAACAAAGTAAATATGAGAATGACCTCCGTTATCAAAGAAACGAGTAATAAGCCAAATCCAGGTTTGGTACAAGCAGTGGCTGGTACCGCAGTGATGATGTTATTATTTAGTGTGGCTGCCATTGGTGGAGGAATATTGGATGAGAAAGAATCAGGAACCTTAAAACGGTTACTAACTTCTCCTGTAAAACCTGTACACATTCTATTAGGAAAAATGGGAGCTGCTATGATCGTTTCAGTAATTCAACTTACCGCTATGTTTGTTTTTGCTTGGTTGGCTTTTGGACTCCCCATTTTTATGGACACAGTATCGCTAATACTATTGATTTTGAGTATTTCATTTGCAGTTTCGAGCTTCGGAGTGTTTCTAGTATCTACGGTAAAAACACGTCAACAGCTAAATGGGATGAGTACAATTATTATTATTCTGATGTCGGCTGTAGGAGGTAGTATGATTCCTATTTCTATGATGCCAGGTTTTATGCAGGATATCGCAGGGATTAGTGTAAACTATTGGGGAATACAAGGTTTCTTTGATATATTCTGGAGACAACTTCCTTTGTTGGAGATTGTGCCTAAAATGTTGATTCTTCTTGGAATTGGATTGGGAATGATTCTAATATCAATACCTCTTTTCAAAAGAAACATTGTAAAGTTTGAGTAACGATTCTAGAGTAACTGAACTTTTAGAAACTGATCTAAAAGGATTAAAACGGATGTACATACCATGACAAGTAACAATGTTGTTAAATGAAACTTTCTATCCAATCGATATCTTCTCGAGGTTTTATAGACTAAATAAAACAAGAAGGTACTCACCAGAAAAGGTAATGTATACAATCCAAGCCCGAGATAAATACTAATTCTGCCTTCGTCATTCGGACTAATTATGTTCATTCCGCCTGCTAAGAAGCGCATATAAAAAGCGATAAAAAGGAAGAGATACAAATGCTTACTCCATGTGTTCTTTAAAAAGATAAAGACCACAACCCCTTGAAAAATGGTAATAATAGGCCCTGCTGCCGAAATAAGAAACCGATGCCATTCAGAAATATTTTGGCCTTTTATGGGAGCGGTTGCATTTAAAGTCATGATAGTATCATAACCCAACCATTCACTAGTTGCCCAGTGCGCAAATTCATGCAAAATCCAGGTTACTATCACCGCAAGAAGGGCGGTAAAAACATATCCAAAAGTAACTCGTGTATCTGTCATGTTTTGGTATTGTATTATAATTAAGACTATTGAATCTTATAATTGTTACTTTATCTATCAAATTGTCAATAACTTTACTTGTTGCTATCCTTCAAGAATGGTATTTTTGAAGCTCTTAATATTTTTCAATTGGCTAATTACTTAGATTCTTTAAATCCTGCTCAAAAGCAAGCTGTTATGCAAAAAGACGGCCCAATGATTATTATAGCTGGAGCCGGTTCTGGTAAAACTCGGGTGCTTACCTATAGAATAGCACATTTAATGAATGGAGGTGTAGATGCATTCAATATCTTGTCATTGACTTTTACCAATAAGGCCGCACGTGAAATGAAAGAACGAATTGCTGCGGTCGTGGGTGCTAGTGAAGCTAAGAACTTATGGATGGGAACATTTCACTCTGTATTTGCCAGAATATTAAGATCGGAAGCAGATAAATTAGGATTTCCATCAAATTTTACCATCTATGACACGCAAGATTCTGTGCGTTTGATTACTGCCATAATTAAAGAGATGGGATTGGATAAGGATAGATACAAGCCCAAGCAAGTATTGAATAGGATTTCATCCTTTAAAAATTCGTTGATTACAGTTAGGGCATACTTTAATAATTCGGACCTTCAGGAAGCTGATTTAATGGCTAGCAGACCGAAGGTAGGAGAGATATACAAAGAATATGTAGACCGATGCTTTAAGTCTGGTGCTATGGATTTTGATGACTTGTTGTTGAGAACCAATGAGCTACTAGCAAGGTTTCCGGAAGTCTTAGCAAAATACCAAGATCGTTTTCGATATATCATGGTAGATGAGTACCAGGATACCAATCATTCGCAGTATATCATTGTGAGAGCTTTGGCTGATCGTTTTCAGAATATCTGTGTGGTTGGCGATGACTCTCAGAGTATTTATAGTTTTAGAGGAGCTAACATTCAAAACATTTTGAGTTTTCAAAAAGATTACCCAGATGTAAAAACGTTTAAGCTAGAGCAGAACTACCGTTCTACAAAGAACATTGTCAATGCTGCCAATTCGGTCATAGAGAAAAATAAGACCAAGTTAGATAAAGAGGTGTGGACGTCTAATGATGATGGAGAATCTATTAAAGTAATGCGTACCATTTCTGATGGGGAAGAAGGACGTTTTGTAGCGCAATCCATTTTCGATAATAAAATGAATTTGCAACTTAAGAATGATCAGTTTGCAATTCTATATCGAACGAACTCGCAATCCAGAGCTATGGAAGATGCATTGCGTAAAAAGAATATTGAGTATAAGATTTATGGAGGTCTCTCTTTTTATCAAAGAAAGGAAATCAAAGATATTTTGTCTTATTTACGATTATTAATAAATCCAAACGATGAAGAAGCATTGAAAAGGGTTATTAATTATCCAGCGAGAGGTATTGGAAGTACTACTATTGATAAATTGACCATTGCAGCAAATCACTACAAGAAATCTATTTTTGAAATCTTAAAACATTTAGACAAGGTAGACCTAAAGATCAATGGAGGAACAAAAACGAAGCTGCAAAACTTCTTAAATATGATCTTACGCTTACAAATAGAAGCTCAAACAAAGGATGCTTTCGAGATAGCAGATATTGTGGTGAAAGAGACTAGATTGATCAAAGATTTAGAAAAAGAAGGAACACCTGAAGCGGTTAGTAGGGTAGAGAATGTACAAGAGTTGTTAAATGGTGTCAAGGACTTCATCACCGATAAAACGGAAGAAGGGGAAGATGCTTCTTTAACGTCTTATTTAGAAGAGGTTGCTTTGTATACAGATCTTGACGATGATAAAAAAGATGATAAACCAAAAGTGTCTTTGATGAGTATTCATCAGTCAAAAGGGTTAGAATATCCCTATGTATACATTGTTGGTTTGGAAGAAAATTTATTTCCATCGGCAATGAGTATGAATACGCGAAGCGAATTAGAAGAAGAGCGTAGACTTTTTTATGTTGCCTTGACAAGAGCAGAAAAACAAGCCTACCTAACTTATGCCCAAACCAGATATAGATGGGGAAAGCTCACAGATGGAGAGCCTAGCCGTTTTCTTGAAGAAATAGACGATAGTTTCTTGGAATACTTAGCGCCTAAAGCTCCTATTGGTGCTACGAACAGATTTATTGATGCTGGTTTATTTGATGATGCACCAAAAAAAATTAGGTTTCAAAAACCTATTCAGAGAAAAAGAGTAGAAAGAGAACAAGTAAAGAAAACAACGTTTACACCTCCTAAAAATTTAAAGAAGGTTACACAAACGTCTACCGGGAGTAATTTGTTTGACGATAAAATTACGGTTGGAAATATTGTAGAACACAATAGATTTGGCAAAGGAGAAGTTATTAAGTTAGAAGGAGCTGGAGCGAATAAAAAAGCTGAGATCCAATTTGGGACAGCCGGGAAGAAAAATTTATTATTAAAATTTGCGAACCTTAAAGTAATAGGATAGTTTTATAGGTAGCAAACAAAAAATAAATGGTTAATTTGCAGATACTACAAAAAAGAGATAAAAAAAGATACAATGACATTTGATATAGAATATAATTCAGAAAGACCACATTTAATCATACCAGAATATGGAAGACATATTCAGAAACTAGTTGATCATTGTGTTGCCTTAGAAACTCAAGAAGAACGTAATACCATGGCAAAGGCTATCGTAGATGTTATGGGTAATTTACAACCGCATTTACGTGATGTGCCTGATTTTAAACATAAGCTTTGGGATCAGTTGTTTATCATGTCCGACTTTCGTTTGGAAGCAGATGCTCCATATGAAAAACCATCTAAGGAAGAGTTGCAAGAAAAACCAGAGAAATTGGCATATCCAAAATCTGCATCTAAATATCGTTTCTATGGAAATAATATTCAGACGATGATTGATACGGCATTGAGCTGGGAAGACGGAGATATGAAAGAGGCGCTTGTATTTACAATTGCCAATCATATGAAAAAATGTTTTTTGAATTGGAATAAAGATACCGTAGACGATGATGTTATTTTTAATCACTTATTCGAACTATCTCAAGGACAAATCGACATAAGAGCTACAGAAGAAAAATTGGCGGAGTCTAAAAACTTATTGAAGAAAAGAAATACGCAAGGGCAAGGAAAAGGAAAACCAAAAGGAAAAAATCACCATCAGAATAAAAATAGAAAAAGATAAATGGCTTCATTTAAAATAGAAGGTGGGCATAAGCTAAGAGGTACAATCATTCCGCAAGGAGCAAAAAATGAAGCACTACAAGTTATTTGTGCTGTTTTATTAACAGCAGGTAAAGTACGGATAGATAATATTCCTGATATTGTTGATGTTAATAAACTCATTTTTATCCTTGGAGAACTCGGTGTTAAAATTGAGAAATTAGGAAAAAACTCCTATAGTTTTCAGGCAGATGAAATTGATCTCGATTACTTAGAGTCGGCAGAATTCAAACGAGATGGAAGCTCTTTAAGAGGATCTATTATGATTGTTGGACCTTTGCTAGCTCGTTTTGGTAAAGGGTATATTCCAAGGCCAGGAGGAGATAAAATAGGACGAAGAAGGTTAGACACACACTTCGAAGGATTCATAAGGTTAGGAGCTACATTTAGATACAATAGAGAAGAATATTTTTACGGTGTTGAAGCTGAGGAATTGCATGGAGTGGAAATGCTGTTGGACGAAGCTTCTGTAACGGGAACTGCAAATATTTTAATGGCTGCAGTATTAGCTAAAGGGACCACTACTATTTACAATGCCGCTTGCGAACCATATATTCAACAGCTTTCTAAAATGTTGAATAGCATGGGAGCGAATATAGAAGGTATTGGCTCTAATTTGTTAACGATTACAGGTGTTGAAACTCTTGGAGGATGCGAGCATAGAGTACTGCCAGATATGATTGAAATTGGAAGTTGGGTAGGTATGGCGGCCATGACGCAATCTGAACTGACTATCAAAGATGTGAGCTGGAAGGATCTTGGTCAAATACCAAACGTCTTTAGAAAACTAGGAATTCAACTTGAAAAAAGAGGAGATGATATCTATATACCAGAACAAGACAGTTACGAGATTCAAAGCTATATTGATGGTTCTGTGTTAACGGTTGCAGATGCGCCTTGGCCTGGATTTACACCAGACCTTTTAAGTATTGTCTTAGTGGTAGCTACACAAGCTAAAGGAACGGTATTGGTGCATCAAAAAATGTTTGAAAGTCGTTTGTTCTTTGTGGACAAATTGATTGATATGGGTGCTAAGGTTATTTTATGTGATCCACATAGAGCTACTGTAATAGGACATAACCGTCAATCACAATTAAAAGCAACAAAGATGACCTCTCCAGATATACGCGCGGGAATTTCATTATTAATTGCAGCATTGTCGGCTAAGGGAACCAGTATTATTAATAATATTGAGCAGATCGATAGAGGTTATGAAAATATTGAAGCGAGACTAAAATCTATTGGCGCTAAGATTGAACGAATAGAAGATTAATAAAATCTAAAATACAAATTTATAATAGTGTCAGTTTGGCACTATTTTTTTATTGGCAACATTATTGCCTATAAATTGTGTACAATTTAACGATGACAAACAATGAGTACTAAAGAAGATATTCAAGAAGAAAATATAAAAAATACAGCTACAGAGTCGCAAGTTGAAGAAAATCAAGAAGTTGCGAAAGAGGAGCCGACAGCAGAAGAATTAATTCAAATAGAAAAAGATAAATATTTGAGGCTATTTGCTGAATTTGAAAACTATAAAAAAAGAACGACGAAAGAACGTATCGAATTGTTCAAAACGGCAAGTCAAGAACTTATGACATCTTTACTGCCAATTATGGATGATTTTGACAGAGGTTTAACTGAGATCAAAAAAGCAAAGGATAAAGAGTTGCTGAAAGGAATGAAATTAATCAATGATAAGTTCAAGAGTACCTTAACTCAAAAAGGCTTAACAGAGATTAAAGTAAAGCAGGGAGATGCATTTGACGCGGAGATTCATGAAGCTATTACTCAAATCCCAGCTCCTTCAGATAAATTGAAAGGAAAGATTATAGATGCTATCGAAAAGGGATATAAACTAGGAGATAAAATTATTCGCTACCCAAAAGTTGTAATAGGACAATAAAGTTATGGCAAAACAAGATTATTACGAAGTATTAGGAATTTCTAAATCTGCAACTGCATCGGAAATCAAGAAGGCGTATCGAAAGATGGCGATCAAGTTTCACCCCGATAAGAATCCAGATGATAAAGGTGCTGAAGAAAAATTCAAGCAGGCTGCAGAAGCGTATGAGATCCTGAGCGATGACAATAAAAAAGCGCGTTACGATCAATATGGTCATGCAGCATTTGACGGTGGTCAAGGCGGCTTTGGCGGGGGCGGAATGAACATGGAAGATATTTTCAGTCAGTTTGGAGATATTTTTGGTGGCGGTTTCGGAGGTTTTGGCGGCTTCGGTGGAGGTGGTCAACGACAAGCGAGAGTGAAAGGTGGAAATATGCGTATTCGTGTTAAACTTACCTTAGAAGAGATTGCAAATGGTGTAGAGAAGAAAGTTAAAGTAAGAAGAAAAGTACAGGCGGAAGGAGCTTCTTATAAGACGTGTACAACTTGTAATGGATCTGGTCAGCAAATGCGTGTTACCAATACCATTTTAGGAAGAATGCAAACCGCTACAACTTGTGGTGCATGTAGTGGTACGGGAGAAACAATAAATAGTAAACCTAATGGATCTGATGCACAAGGATTGGTGGTAGCAGAAGAAACTGTTTCTATTCAAATTCCTGCAGGTGTTACCGAAGGTGTACAGTTAAAAGTAGGAGGTAAAGGAAACGAAGCCCCTGGTAAGAATTCTATTTCTGGAGATCTTTTAGTATTGATAGAAGAGATTCCACATGATACACTTAAAAGAGAAGGCACTAATATTCATTATGATTTATATGTTAACTTTTCTGAAGCAGTACTTGGAACAAGTAGAGAAATTGAAACGGTTACTGGTAAAGTAAAGATTAAGGTAGATGAAGGAACCCAATCTGGTAAAATATTACGATTAAAAGGTAAAGGTCTTCCGAGTATCGAAAGTTATGGAAAAGGTGATTTCTTAATCCACATTAACGTTTGGACGCCTCAAGAATTAACGAAAGAGCAAAAACAATTTTTTGATAAAATGAAAGATGATGAGAACTTTGTTCCAGATCCTAAGAAGTCGGATAAATCATTTTTTGAAAAAGTAAAAGATATGTTCTCTTAGTATTGAATAAATACACATCACTTTAAGAGAAAACATATTAAACTATGTTAAGAAAACTCAATAAGGATAGCTCCTTATTGAGTTTTTTGTTTGTTTAAGCCTCTGTCGGTTAGAGTGTTGTAAGTATAAAATGAATTTAATTCAAAAAAAGTACTAAAATTCTGTTAATGTTTTATGAAATTTTGTTGTACGTAAAGAAAAGATTAATATATTTGTAACGTTGTTGATTTATCAGCAACACTTTTTCTTTTTCATAGCAATTTTTCCCACTCAATCTTTGAGTGGGTTTTTTTATGGGATAAAGTTGTACTTTTGCAGGATAATTAAGCAAGTCAGCCTTATCGCTTTATGTATATAAAGAGGAAAGTCCGGACACCATAGAGAAGCATAATGGATAACATCCATCCGATGTAAATCGAGGACCAGTGCAACAGAAAGAATGTACAGTTAGGCTGTAGTGAAACCAGGTAAACTCTATGCGGTGCAATGTCACGTATATTAGAGATTGAGAACTTCTCGTTCGATTCTAAGGGGTAGACAGATAGATTTTAAAAGTAATTTTAAAACTAGATAAATGATAAGGGTTCTTATTAAGAAAACAGAATCCGGCTTATTGACTTGCTTTTTTTTATTTTATCAATTTGATAAATTTACTTCATTTTTAAGTACTTATTTTGATGAATAATCAATATTTCAAGTTTTAAATATTAATTATTTATTAATTCAATGATTTTACTGTTTATTTTTTAAAATTCAATCTAAATGACTAGTTTTGTGCCACGAAAAATCACTAAAATTTATTCATATGGCTTTTGATATTGAGATGATAAAAAAGGTTTACGAAAACGTTGTAGCCCGTGTAGACGCTGCTAAAACGCTAACGGGTAAACATTTAACTCTTGCTGAGAAGATTTTATACTCACACTTATGGGATGGTACCCCAGCTAAAACATTTACTAGAGGAACAGATTACGTAGATTTTGCGCCTGATAGAATTGCTTGTCAGGATGCAACCGCGCAGATGGCGTTATTGCAGTTTATGCAAGCTGGTAAAGAAAAGGTAGCTGTACCAACTACGGTACATTGTGATCATTTAATTCAAGCAAAAGTAGGGGCATCTCAAGACCTACAAAGTGCATTGAATACCAGTAATGAAGTATTTAATTTTTTAGAATCAGTATCAAATAAATATGGTATTGGTTTTTGGAAACCTGGTGCAGGAATTATTCACCAAGTAGTATTAGAAAATTATGCGTTTCCAGGTGGTATGATGATCGGAACTGATTCACATACTGTAAATGCTGGAGGATTAGGGATGGTTGCTATTGGAGTTGGAGGAGCAGATGCTGTGGATGTGATGGCTGGAATGGCTTGGGAATTAAAATTTCCTAAGTTAATTGGAGTAAAACTAACCGGTAAACTATCTGGGTGGACAGCTCCTAAAGATGTTATTTTAAAAGTAGCTGAGATCTTAACTGTAAAAGGTGGGACGGGAGCTATTGTAGAATATTTTGGACCTGGAGCAACGGGAATGTCATGTACAGGTAAAGGAACCATTTGTAATATGGGTGCAGAGATAGGAGCTACAACTTCTACTTTTGGATATGACGAATCTATGGAGCGTTATTTAAGAGCCACAGATAGAGCTGATGTAGCCGATGCGGCAAATGAAGTAAAAGAGTATCTTACAGCAGACCCAGAAGTATATGCAAATCCAGAGCAGTACTTTGATCAAGTTATTGAAATTAACTTATCAGAATTAAATCCATTATTGAATGGTCCTTTTACACCAGACTTGTCAACTTCAGCAGGAAAGGCAATGACGGAAAAAGCGAATGCTAATGATTGGCCTTTACAAGTAGAGTGGGGATTAATAGGATCTTGTACAAATTCCTCTTATGAAGATTTGTCTAGAGCATCTTCTATTGCTCAACAAGCATTAGACAAAGGACTTGCAACGAAAGCTGAATTCGGAATTAATCCAGGTTCGGAAAAAGTACGTTATACTGCGGATAGAGATGGTATTTTAAATGTATTTGAAAAATTAGATGCCAAGATCTTTACCAACGCTTGCGGACCATGTATTGGTCAGTGGGCACGTTACGAAGATCCTAAGAATGCACCAAAGAATAGTATTATTCATTCTTTCAATAGAAATTTTGCAAAACGAGCGGATGGAAATCCTAATACACATGCCTTTGTAGCATCTCCAGAGCTGGTTGCTGCAATCACCATTGCAGGTAGATTAGATTTCAATCCAATGACAGATACGCTAATTAATAATAATGGGGAAGAAGTAATGTTAGATGAACCAACTGGATGGGAATTACCGCCAAACGGTTTTGAAGTAAAAGATGACGGTTATTTAGCTCCAGAAGCAGATGGAAGCGGAGTATTGATATCTGTAGACCCAAATTCTGAACGACTAGAATTATTAACACCTTTTACACCGATTGGTAGCGAGATTAAAGGAGCAAAATTGCTAATCAAAGCCCACGGTAAATGTACAACGGATCATATTTCTATGGCTGGACCATGGTTACGATATAGAGGTCATTTAGATAATATTTCTAATAACTGTTTAATTGGAGCTGTGAATGCATTCAATATGAAAACCAATTTTGTGAAGAGCCAAATCGATGGGGAGTACGATGCTGTGCCTAAAACACAAAGAACATATAAAGCTGCTGGGATTAAATCGATCGTAGTTGGAGATCACAATTATGGAGAAGGTTCTTCTAGAGAACATGCAGCTATGGAGCCTCGTCATTTAGGAGTGGTCGCCGTTCTTGTAAAATCGTTTGCAAGAATCCACGAGACCAATCTAAAAAAACAAGGAATGCTTGGATTAACATTTGTTAATGAAAGTGATTATGATTTAATTCAAGAAGATGATACGTTCAACTTCTTAGATCTTAATGCTTTTACCCCAGGGAAGCCACTTACTATTGAAGCTGTACATGCAGATGGGAGCAAAGACATCATTATGGCAAATCACACATATAATGCTGGTCAAATAGAATGGTATAATGAAGGGTCAGCTCTAAATTTAATTAAGAAACAAAATAATGCCTAGTACTAAGTACTAGATATTAAAACTCCTGAAGAAATTCAGGAGTTTTTTGTTTATTGCAACATGAAAGAACTCCAAGACATACTTCTGACTTTACCTCCTATAAGATTAATGAATGCTTCTAATGAGGACTATGTAGCTATTAATATTTCTAGTTCTAACAGCGCATTGCATGGTTTCAATGTTGCTTCTTCTAAAGAATGGGAGTTGTATATCGATTCGTATATAAAAGATCGGCATGCAAAAATAGCGTATGGAGGATATCTAGAAGTACGAGACATCTACAATAGAAGCTCACATTTTAATGATACCTCCGATGAAGATAGAAATATTCATTTGGGAATAGACTTTTGGACTCAGGCAGGAACCGTAGTGTCAGCTCCGTTAGAAGGAGTTATTCATAGCTTTAAAAATAATACCAATTACGGCGATTATGGACCTACTATCATTTTGGAACATAGAATAGGTGATGTAAAGTTCTATACGCTCTATGGTCATTTAAGCTTGGATTCTATACGCTACCTACAAAAAGGAAAAAAAATTCAGCAAGGAGAAACTATAGGCTACTTAGGTGATGCTTTTGTGAATGGAGATTATGCGCCGCACTTGCATTTTCAATTAGTCATAGATATTGAAAATTACGAAGGCGATTATCCTGGTGTGAGCTCAAAAGAAAGATTGGAGTTTTATAAAAGAAATTGCCCAGATCCAAATTTACTGCTTAAACTATCTCATTGATTTTGTAAGCTTTTTTAATATAAAAGGACTTAGTAAGAAATTAACATCTTACAATAACATCTATGAAATCACTATGGTTTTTCGACGACGTCAACCTTTTTAACCTTCTTTGTCCTCATAAATTTAAAGAATATAGATCTTGTCACACCTTCGACAAGTATGGCAAAAATGATTATGTTTATTTTGAAGCTGATGCCGCAAATAAGGTATTCTTAATAGAATCGGGAAAGGTGAAAATCGGTTATTATAATGAAGATGGAACTGAGGTAATTCACGCAATCTTAAGAAAAGGAGAACTGTTTGGCGAAAAAGCAATTCTAGGAGAAGAAAAGAGAAATGAGTTCGCTCAATCTATAGATAGTAAAACTTCTATTTGTCCAATTGGTGTTGAAACTATGTTGGATTTGATGCGAGATCATAAAACATTTAGTTTACGAATTTATAAGTTCTTAGGTCTTCGTTTTAAAAAATTAGAAAGACGTCTTCAGTTATTACTATTTAAGGATGCAAAAACAAGATTGTTAGAATTCTTAGATGAACTATGTGAGGATTATGGTCATGATTGCCCAAAAACGGGAGACTCCGTTATAGAGCATCCTTATACTCAAAAAGATATTGCTTCGCTAATTGGTACTTCTAGACCTACGTTAAATACGATCTTAAATGAGTTGAAAGAAGAAAACCGAATCAGCTTTAACCGAAGGGAAATAAGAATTTTACGAAATAATTTCGCAAATGTAAGCTAGCTAACATTCCATGGGGTTTTTACAAAATACCTTTGTCATAACATTAACATATAAAATACATTATGATGAAAAAAATTGGAACCCTTTTACTATTAGCAGTATCAGTATTCTTTGCTTCGTGTAACGATAGTGATGATGCTCCATCAACTGCCACTTTAACATTGAACTTATCAGGACTAGAAGCACTTGGTGCTAATTATGTCTATGAAGGATGGATTATTGTAAATGGATCTCCTGTAAGTACAGGAACATTTACAAGCGTAAGCTTTCCACAGTCATTCGTGGTAGATGCAACTCAATTAGCATCTGCAACTACTTTTGTTTTATCTATAGAACCAGCTGTAGATCCAGATCCAGCTCCAGCTGCTACAAAGATTTTGGCGGGAGATTTCTCTGGAAACTCAGCAAGTGTTGCAACAGGTATCGTAGGAGATTTTAGTACTGCGGCCGGAGCATTCTTTTTGAGAACTCCAACGGACGAAACAGGAACTAATAATGGAAACGATCAAAACGGTGTATGGTTTGGTACTCCTGGAGCACCACCAACGCCTAATTTTGTGTTACCTACATTGCCTGCAGGATGGGCATATGAAGGATGGGTAGTTGGAGACAATGGTCCTATCAGTACAGGAACTTTTACAGCTTTCAATACAATGGATAGTAGTAATGGATTTAGTGGAATGCAAAATAATGCGGGTCCTCCAGTTCCAGGTGAAGATTTCTTTTTGAATGCACCAACAGGAGAAACATTTCCTTTAGACGTAAGAGGAAGAACTGTAGTAATCTCTGTTGAGCCAGTTCCAGACGATTCAGCTGCACCATTTGCAATGAAACCTTTAGTAGGAACAGCGGGTCAGGATACAGCTCCAAGTACACACAATTTTGGACAAAACCTTGGTTCTTTACCTACTGGTACAGTAACGAGATAATAATAAAGAAAAATAAAATCAACTATTTTAAGATGTTAATGGTTTGATTTAATTTCGAGTGTAGCCAGAATTGGCTACACTTTTTTTACTTTTGTAAAATGAAGATTACTAAAAAAACAATAACAAATATTGCCTTTGTGATCCTGATAGGGTTATTAATCTATCCAGATTCTAGGGCATATTTCATTAGACTTATTTCTTTCGCGCCTTCTGTAGAAAATGTAGAAGATAGGGAAGGAGTAGATTATAATAACTGGTTTTTAACTGGATTAAACACTTCTTCAGTAGGTGTAAACGAGCTAGAGAATAAAGTGTTATTTGTGAGTTTATGGGCAACTTGGTGTGGGCCATGTATTGCAGAAATGCCAACGATGAAAAAATTGTACGAAGATTATAGGGACAAGGTGGTATTTCTTTTTATTACTAGAGAAAATTGGCAAACAGTATCTCGATTTTATCAAAAGAGCAACTATGATTTTCCTACCTATAACTCTAATAACGGTATGCCTGAAGAGATATTCAGTCAATCAATACCTGCAACCTATATTATTGACTCAGATCAAAAAATTGTAGTTAATAAAAAAGGAGCGGCGAATTGGAATAGTGATCGTGTTCGCAAAACACTAGATGCGTTGTTAGAAAAAATGCCTGAAGCAACAAATTAATGTTGCAATCAGGCACCCAACTAACCAACCGTTGTACTTGTATTTTGGTTTTACTTTGTAACTGGTCTACATATTCTAAGACTATTCTTAAGTCAAAATGTTACAGAAAGTTAGTTGAGAATTTTAAATAATTTGATTATTTAACAAGCTTTTAAGAATTATGATCGCGCACAACATCTTGTTGTGGAATATCATTTAAAGATTAGCCAGAACTTTATTGATAATAGTACACCCTTTTTTTATTTCATCATCAGAGATTGTTAAAGGAGGAGTAATTCGAACAGCTCTCTTTTCAAACAATAGGAAAAATAGAATCAATCCTTCTTCAAGGCATTTGTGAATTAGGTTTGTCGCAATTTCCTCAGATTTCATAATCAGCGCTAACATAAGTCCTGTTCCTCTTATTTCTTGGATATCTGGATGTGTCAATAAAGACCGAATGAGTTGTTCTTTTCGTGCTGCTTCAGCAATAAGATTTGATTGAATTATTTCATCTACAGTAGCCAAACCAGCTGCGGCAATTACAGGATGTCCGCCAAAAGTAGTTATATGACCAAGAGTTGGGTTTATCGATAAGGTAGACATCATATTCTGACTTGCTATAAAGGCTCCTATTGGCATTCCGCCACCTAAACCTTTACCTGTAATAATAATATCAGGAATAACTTCGTAATTTTCAAATCCCCAGAAGGCACCAGTTCTTCCGATTCCTGTTTGTATTTCGTCTAGGATGAGTAGTGCACCTACTTCCTCACATTTTTTCTTTACATGGTGTAAATAGTTGTTTTGAGGAACAATAAAACCAGCACCACCTTGTATCGTTTCCAGGATTACTGCAGCTGTTTTATGAGTTATTTTATCAATATCAGAAAGGTCGTTATACGTTATAAAACGAACCCCAGGGATTAATGGTCTATAAGCACTATTTTGTTGTTCAACACCAGACACGCTCATTGCTCCCTGTGTATTTCCATGATACGAGTTCTTCGCAGCAAGAATCTCGGACCTATTTGTATACCGCTTAGCGAGTTTTAGGGCACCTTCTGTAGCTTCTGTGCCTGAATTTGTAAGATATACAGATGATAACGAATCTGGTAGTGTTTTCACCAACGCCTTACAAAGCGCTAGTTGTGGTTTTTGAATGAATTCTCCATATACCATAACATGAGTATATAGATCTATTTGCTTTTTAATTGCGCCAGAAACCGTAGGATGGTTGTGTCCAAGACTATTTGCAGAAACACCTGCTACAAAATCCAAATACTGTTTTTCTGAGGTATCATAAATATATGAACCCTTTGCATAGGAAATTTCTAGAGAAAGGGGATAAGGACTCGTTTGGGCTTGATATTTTAAAAAATCAGCTTTCATGGTTATTTGCCTTTGTCTTTACCTTTTTTCTTTTTCTTCTTCTCTTGTGATTTTTTACTTACTTCAGCGTTATTTATAAAAGTCTTCTTCGCTAAAGGTGTTCTAGGTATCTTTTTACCCTTTATAAAGATGTCTTCTACCTTTAAAGGCTGCTCATCTTCTCTCCAAATGAAACCGCTTAGTTTCTTATCTTTTCTAGGAAACTGTGAAGGAGGAAATGTCTTACCATCAGATTGTTTGATACATTTGATTGCAGTCATTTCACTATTTTCAATTTCAAATTCTATGGAACTGCAATACTGTTTGGTAATCGTTTCTAAAACACCTTGCTCATTTCTATTAAAATTGACCGCTTCTCCATTTCCGTTAACCAAGAATCTTCTTAGTTTGTTTTCGACAAATTTGCCGAACATATCTCGACCCTTAATTTGATTAAAGTTCTCTGGATCTATGGAGTCTTTTTGAATAATAAATGGTTTTCCCAGTACTTTTAAAGAATCTAACTTCTCGGTTTTTTTATTGGTTAACAATAAAATGCTATCACCTGTAATCTGATTCTTTTCTGACCATAGCACTGGACTATAGTACATTTTAGTAATTCCTAGTGCTTCATTAGTATGCAGCGAGTCACATTTACCTTGAAGATCAGATTTGAAGATCTTTACATTATTGTAAGTTCTAATAATTCGCTCCTTTTGTTTTCCGGTCACGAGTAAAGTATCGCCATGCACATACATAGAGTCCTTTTCTACAATAGATATGGCCACAGCTCGTTCTATCATGAATAATGAATCCTTCTTTTCAAATAATTCGGCATAGTTTCCTCTGGCTACAAATTTCTGTACTGTATCGATTACTTTTATATTATTGGTAGCCGAAGCAAACCCGATGGGCTTATTATAATACAGACTATCTCCTTCAATGGTCCTGTCTTTTAAGAAAAGCTTGGCGTTTTTTACAAAATGAGAAATGTCTGTTTTCGTATTGTAGAAACCCTTTTCGCAATAAATACGATTCCCATCTTTTTTACTAATGATGTTGGAAGGTCCGTATAAGTAGGCGTGTCCAGAATTGGTATAGTAATCTAAATGATTTGAATCAATGTTGTTTTCTGGATTGACGATCGTTACTTTACTGGTTGCAGTAAACTTATTATTTTCTAAGTAATAGGTACCATTTTTACTTTTAAGTGTATTTGTTTGATCTTTAATTGTGGCAAAATCATCATAGTATAATTTTTGCTTAAGCCTATCAAAATTCAAGGTGTCTGTAGTTAAGGTCATCGTTGGATCCCTTAGGATAACATTTCCCCACGATACAGAATGTTTAGCATTGGCATCGTAATCTACATAATCACTTGTTTGAATAATAGTGTCGCCTTGATTGATCACTACATTTCCAAGTGCTTTAAAAAAATTACGTTTTTTATAAAACAACGCTTGGTTACAATCAAGAATAGCTCCTTCATGCTCCATTTTTACATTACCTTTTAGGATAATGGCGCCAGGAAATCTATCCTCATCCGCTTCACTAATTTTCGCTTGTAGGATTTTAATTTTCTTGCCTTGAGAAAACCCGAAAGCAGTAATCATTAGAAAAGTAAAAATGAATATTTTTTTCAACAGATATATTTTTTAAACTAATCTAACAATTATTATGCCTTACTGTCTTGTAATCGTTTGCTTTCTATCTGGTCCGACAGAAACAATCTTTACAGGAACTTCAGTTTCTTTTTCTATAAAGGCAATATAATCTAATAGATTTTGAGGTAACTCACCCTCAGATGTCATTCCAGTAAGGTCATCACTCCATCCTTTAAATTCAGTATACACTGGAGTTACATTTTCTGGTTCAATATTATATGGAAGATGCGTAACCTCTTTTCCTTTATACATGTATGAAGTACAAATTTTTAATGTCTTGAATCCAGATAATACATCACCTTTCATCATCATTAATTGAGTAACACCATTTACTTGATTGGCATATTTCAAAGCCACCAAATCTAACCATCCACACCTTCTAGGTCTTCCAGTTGTAGCACCAAATTCGTGCCCTACCTTAGCCATAGTTGCCCCATCTTCATCAAATAACTCTGTAGGAAAAGGACCAGACCCAACTCTTGTTGTATATGCTTTAAAGATTCCAAACACATCTCCAATTTTATTTGGAGCTACACCCAAACCAGTACAAGCACCAGCAGCGGTTGTATTAGAAGATGTTACAAAAGGATATGTTCCAAAATCAATATCTAATAAGGAGCCTTGAGCACCTTCAGCTAGAATCGATTTTTTTTCTTTCATCGCAGTATTTAAAAACTCTTCACTATCAATAAACTGTAGTGTCTTTAATTTATCAATACCAACGCAAAATTCAGCTTCTAATTCATCGATATCGTATTGTATGTCCACATCAAAGAACTCCAACATCTTTATATGTTTCTTGGTAAGCGCTTTGTATTTATCTTTCCAGTTGTCTAATTCCAGATCACCCACACGCATTCCGTTTCTACCAGTTTTGTCCATATACGTGGGCCCAATTCCTTTCAGGGTAGAACCTATTTTGGCCTTCCCTTTTGAAGTTTCAGAAGCAGCATCCAATAATCTATGTGTTGGTAAGATCAAATGTGCTTTTCTAGAGATTAAAAGTTTCGAAGTATAATCGATATTATGCTGATCTAAATTTTCTAATTCTCTTTTAAAAATTACAGGATCTATCACGACACCATTTCCCACTACATTCAATGCAGTTTTATGAAAAATACCAGATGGAATCGTATGTAATACATGTTTAAATCCATCAAAGATTAGTGTATGTCCTGCATTAGGTCCTCCTTGAAATCTTGCTATTATATCGTAGTTTTGAGTAAGAACATCTACAATTTTCCCTTTTCCTTCATCTCCCCATTGTAGTCCGAGTAATAAATCTACTGCCATTTAATTTTTTCGTTATAATTAGTTTTAGTTGTCTGATTGTTTTGTTGTCCCGTAAAAATAAAGTGAATGATTATGAATATCAATATCAAATACTTCCTCGATAGTCTTTTTGATGATCTGTATTCTAGGATCACAGAACTCTTTAACTTCACCGGTATTTGTAATAATCACATGATCGTGTTGCTTGTCAAAATAACTTTTCTCATATCTGGCCATACTATGACCATCAAATTGATGTTTTCTTACCAATCCACAATCTAAGAGTAAATCAATGGTGTTGTACAAAGTGGCTCTACTTACTCGGTAGTTCTTATTCTTCATTTTGATATATAAAGATTCGATATCAAAATGTTCGTCTACCTCATAAATCTCTTGAAGAATGGCATATCTTTCAGGAGTTTTTCTGTGTTTATTTTCTTCTAAGTAGCTGGTAAATACCTTTTTTACTACTTCTTGATTGCTTACAGAATTCATACGAAATGATGTTTACGAGAAGACAAATTTAATGTTATTTATTTAGATTTAGGTCTTTTACGAGTCGATATTTACATAGCATTTACCCGTTCAACTTTTTGAACACCATCTACCTTTTTTATATTCTCTATAAGTTTATTTAACTGCGTTTTGTTTTTAACACTCAATGATAATTTACCATCGAAAACACCTTCATTTCCTGCAATATTGATACTATGAATAAACACATTCATACTATTGGAAATAATTCGAGTTAAATTGTTGACAATTCCCTGATTATCAACACCGCTGATATGTAAGATGGCTTTAAATTCTTCTTTGCTTGAATCAATCCATTTTGCAGGCATAATCCTATAGGCATAGTTGGATTGTAAGGAGATTGCATTTGGGCAGTTCTTTTTATGGACCTTTATCCCCTCATTGATGGTTAGAAATCCAAAAACATTATCCCCTGGAATGGCATTACAGCATTTAGATAGTTTATAATCCAAACGCTCTTCATCTACGCCAAAAACCAATGAATCATATTTGCTGGTAACTTCCTCCTTTTCAATAGTTTCTTTCGAAGGAGCCCTCTTAAGCCTATTTTTGAAGAAGCTGATAAAAGCATTATTCCGTTGACTCACAAAACTTTTAAGTTGCGCATTGTCAATAGCGCCATTACCAATTCTGAAGAACAGGTCAAAACTCGTTTTTAATTTAAAGAATAGTACCAACTCATTGATTACTTTCTCGTCAAAATTGATCTTTAAGTGACGTAGTTTTCTTGATAAAATAGCTTTTCCCTCTTCAGCTATTTGCTTTTCTTCCTCTTTAAGAGCTGTTTTTATTTTTGTTCGCGCTCTGGCAGTGATTACAAAATCTAGCCATCGCACATTTGGTTTATTATTAGATGCCGTAAGAACTTCTATTTGATCCCCACTTTTAAGAACATGACTTAAAGGAACCAGTTTTCCATTTACTTTAGCTCCACGACATTTAAGCCCTACATCCGTATGAATAGAAAAGGCAAAATCCAACGCAGAAGCATCTTTAGGTAATGATTTAAGATCCCCTTTTGGAGTGAAGACATAAATCTCCTTTGCGTATAAATTTAACTTGAAATCTTCTACAAAATCAACCGCGTTTAAACTTTGATTCTCCAGAGTTTCCTTTAGTTTATTCAACCAACCTTCCAAACCATTTTCACCAATAGCCCCTTGCTTGTATTTAAAATGTGCAGCATATCCTTTTTCGGCAATCTCGTTCATTCGATTAGAACGTATCTGGACTTCAACCCACTTTGCTTCTGGACCTATCACAGTAATATGTAACGCTTCATATCCAGTAGATTTAGGTTGAGAAATCCAATCTCTTAGACGAGAAGGGTTGGGCTTAAAATAATCAGTTACAATAGAATAGATTTTCCAGGCATCAAACTTTTCGTCATCAGAAGATGGGGTATAGATAATCCTGATGGCGAACTTGTCATATACTTCATCAAAAGAAACATTTTGTTTTCGCATTTTTCTACGAATAGAAAAGATCGATTTAAAACGCCCTTTAATCTCGTAACCAAAATTTTCTTTATCCAATCCTTTTTTTAAGGTATTGGCAAATTCTTTTATATATTTTTCTTGATCTTCTTTGCTCTCGCTAATATTGTTCTTTATATCATTATATACTTCTGGTTCCGTATACTTTAACCCTAAATCTTCGAGCTCCGTTTTAATATTGTATAACCCAAGTCTGTGTGCTAATGGTGCATAGATATATAATGTTTCAGAAGCTATCTTAACTTGTTTATGGGCTGGCATCGCATCCATGGTTTGCATGTTGTGCAACCTGTCTGCCACTTTTATTAAAATGACCCTTACATCGTCGTGTAAGGTCAAAAGCATTTTTCTAAAGTTCTCGGCTTGAATGGAAAAATCTTTGTCTTTTTTTAAACTAGAAATCTTTGTTAGACCACTCACAATTCTCGCAATGGTCTCCCCAAAAAGCTGCTCTATGTCGGCCACCGTATAGTTAGTGTCTTCAACAACGTCATGTAATAATGCAGCAGCAATGGAAGTGGCTCCTAATCCAATTTCATAAGCAACAATTTTTGCTACAGCAATGGGGTGGTAGATATAGGGCTCGCCACTTTTTCTACGTTGTTCACTATGCGCTTCCACGGCAATATCAAAAGCTTTACGTATCAATGCTTTATCCTCTTTGGATAAGACTTGATAGGTGCCTTTTAAGAGATCTTTGTAGCGTTTCGCAATCTCTTTTTTTTCATCCTCTATCGTTGCTGTGTATGCCATATAGTATAGAATTCTCTTCCATAAATGAAAGTAGCATAAAGAATTGTAATGAGCAAGTTTTTAAAGTTGCAAATTTTTAACTCTCTGCAATAATGTCGGATGTGAATAATGCATCGTTACATACCAAGGATGGGGTGTAAGATTGCTTAAATTTTTCTTGGATAATTTTTTAAGTGAGGTAATTAAAGGTTTAGCGGCAAAAGTTTGCTTTGCATAATCATCCGCTTGATATTCAAATTTTCTCGAAAAATAATTCATCACCAAATTGGTGATTTCAGAAATTGGAGAATACAGGATTCCGAAAGCAATGAGACCGATATGAAAACTTTGTTGGCCAACTCCTAAGGCTTGAGAAAGTATCGGTGTATTAATGAATAGTGATAAAATAAATAAAGTAATCCCGGTAAGTAGGATAGAGGTGATTAGATTAAAAATGATATGTTTTCTTTTATAATGCCCCACTTCATGTGCTAAAACCGCCACAATTTCTTCGGTATCCAGATCATTGATCAGTGTATCGAATAGTGTTATTCTTTTTTCTTTTCCAAACCCTGAAAAGTATGCATTTGCTTTGGTCGATCTTTTTGAACCATCAATAACAAATATATTGTTGATGGTAAAATTAACTTTACTTGCATAATCTGAAATAGCATTTTTTAGATCTCCTTCTTCTAGTGGTGTTTGTTTGTTGAATATTGGAACGATTAATTTTGCATAGAACATGTTCATAAACAAAGAGAATGCAGCCACTAACATCCATGCGTAGAGCCAAAAATCATTTCCCGTTAATTGATAAAACCATATGATTAACGATAGTATGCCTCCACCTACAATACCTGTCATAATCCAACCCTTTATTTTATCCAGAACAAAGGTTTTTTTAGTGGTTTTATTAAAACCAAATCGTTCTTCTATCACAAAGGTTCTATAATAAGAAAAAGGAGTAGTTATAATATCGCTACCAATCGTGATGATCCCAAAAAAGATTAATGCAATGATAATAGCATTGTCTGAATAACTTCTCGCTATTTGATCAACAAAATCAAAGCCATCCAAAAAGAAGAAAGTCAAGGTGAGTACTAAAGAAAATAAAGAGGTAATTATTGAAAAACGATAGTTCGTCTTTTTGTATAACTGCGATGTACTATATTCTTCTGCTTCATATACATCTGACAGCTCCTCTGGAACGGGATCATTAAAGTGTTTCGCATTTAACGATGAGATGATTTTATCAATGATAAAATTGAGAATTAAAATTCCAATCAGGATATAAAAAAGAATTGTAGGCGTCATAAATCAGTTTTACATTTATTTACTCGTTGATGTAACGGCTTCAATTTTCCATTCATCGCCATATTTTTTATAAATGGCAGTCCATGCGAAATGTGTTTCTCCAGTTTCTGAATTGCCATCTTTGTCTTTATACGTAACGGTTACAATCTTGTCAACAATAGTATATGCCAGACTACCATCATTCGAAAACTTAATAATAGGAGGAGTCACATCATCCCATTTTACAAATTCAACAGAAGAGAAATAGCCATGATATCGAGATATGGTTGCTTCTTTTTTCGGTTTTGAAATAATTCCTCTATTCACCGAAATAAAGTTGTCGGAGAGCTGGTTAGCAAATGCAATAGAATCTTTTTCAAAATGATAACCTCTTTGAGCATTGTGTTGTGCCAAAATCTTATTCTTTTCTTCTTCTATCGAAAATGTTTTTTTTCCGCAGGAGGTTGTCAACATCATAAGAAAAGTTGCTGCTACAAGTATTATCCTGTGCGTTGTTTTTTGTGTAATCATAATATTATTGTTTTACTGAACAAATGACCTGAATATAGTCGACTTTATTTGAGGCCATTCATGCTTTAAAATGCTAAAACAAACCGTATTTCTGCGGAAACCATCAGACATTAACAAATGACTTCTCAGCAATCCTTCATATTGAGCACCGATAGCTTTGATAGCGGTTTGTGATTGGATATTGCGCTCATCCGTTCTCAACTCCAATCGCTCAAACTGTAGTGTTTCAAAAACATATTGCATTAAGAGGTACTTACAATGTCTATTAAGGCCAGTTCTTTGAAATGGTTTACCTATCCAAGTAGAACCTATTTCCAAGCGTTGATCTACCTGTGAAATATTCATAAAACTGGTCGATCCAGCATACTGTTCTTTCTCTTTATCAAAAATAGCAAAGGCATAGATTAATTGCTGTGCCCTCATTTTTACATAACGTTCGATGTAATCTTTCAAAGAGTCTACGGTACCAAATTTTGGAGGTGAATATTGTAAAAGATTTGGATTGTTGATTGCAATCGGAGTAAGGGAATCGATATGTCCCATGGTCAAGGGTTCTAAACGTACCCTCTCATTTTCTAGATGAATGTTTTTGTCAAAATCTAGTTTCATTTTTTTACTATTCTTCACCGATGTCTTCGTTCCACAACTCTGGTTTGTTCGTAATAAATGATTCCATCATTTCAATACATGTCGTGTCATTTATAACTTCAATATCAACGCCTCTACTTTTAAGCAGCTCTTCTTCTCCCATAAACGTTTTGTTTTCACCAATAATGACCTTAGGAATTCCATAAAGTAAGATGGTCCCAGAACACATGGGGCAAGGAGATAATGTGGTGTATAAAACAGAGTTTTTATAGACTGTAGCAGCAAGCCGTCCGGCATTTTCCAAAGCATCCATTTCTCCATGTAAAATAGCACTTCCTTGCTGGACCCTACGATTGTGACCGCGTCCAATGACTTTTCCATCATGTACCAAAACAGATCCAATCGGAATACCACCTTCATCTAAACCCTGTTGCGCTTCTTTAATAGCTTCTACTAAAAACCTATCCATTCTAAATTTCTTCTAAACGTTTTATTTCTTCTTTTATCTTATGCATCAAGGCTTCACAATCAACAACGATTTGTTTAGTTCTCCCTAACATGGTGTTGTTTATTTTAATATCCCATTGAATATTTTTTATAAACCCTTTTTCGTTTTTCAATGTACTATAATAAAATGGTTTACTCATATTATACACATCAAAAAAGTTAATAATATTAGGTTTTATATAGTTAAAGTAATGTTCGTGTAAAACGGTTTCAATTGACTTTATTCCTTCATACTTAACATCATACAAAGAAGAAATCTCAAGGCGAATGTTATCGTTTGATATTTTTTCCAACCCTCTAGATTTTAATGTTTCATAAGGTCCAATATTAGAAATAAAAGTGGCGAAACCTTCTGCATATACCATACGCTTTTTTGCATCATCAGACATGGTCTGATTATCCTCTATTTCACCCAATAACAGTTCATAAAAAAGCACTTTTCCTCGATAGGAGTTCATGTTTGTTTTAATGTCATTCAAGTCTTGAGCTAAAGCCTTATTAATTTCTATAAGCGTTTTTATTTCTGCCTGTCTTGCCTTCTTTGATTCGTTCCAGTTGTTAAACCAAAGAGCAATGGTAATACCAATAAAAATGAGGGTAACCTCGCGTAAAACGTAGATGACACTTTTTCTTTTTAAAAAATTCATAGAACTATGGTGTTTTTCGTTGTCTTTTTGCTTCAAATAGTAATATGGCGGCGGCTACAGAAACATTCATGGAATCTATAACGCCTTCCATGGGAATATTTATAGTTTGGGTAGCTTCTTCTCTCCAAATATCAGTTAACCCAGTAGCTTCCGTTCCCACTACTAAGGCGGAAGCTGTTGTGTAATCCTCATCTACATATTCATTAGAATTCTGAAGAGTTGCACTATATATATGTATACCCTGGTTTTTTAAAAAGGTTACGATTTCTTCCGAAGTACCTGTGGCAATTTGATTTGTAAAAAGACATCCCACGCTAGAACGAATGACGTTTGGGTTATATAAGTCGGTTTTTGGGTTTGCTAAAATGACAGCATCTATATTGGCAGCGTCTGCTGTTCTAAGCATGGCGCCAATATTTCCTGGTTTTTCAATCCCTTCTGCGACGAGAATAAGAGGTTTTTTAGAATGGAACACTAAGCTTTCAAGGTGAGTGTCTTTTGCCTTAGCCAAAGCGATAAGACCTTCAGTAGATTCACGATAGGCAATCTTTTGATATACTTCATTAGTTACTTCAATAATATCGATATTCTCAAATTGAGATAGATAATCACCAGAAACTTTGCTGGCAACAAATAGGAGCGTAGTAATACTATAATTTCCTTTTATAGCAAGATCTATTTCTCTTTTACCTTCTATAACAAAGAGCTCTTGTTTCTTACGTTCGCGAGACTTTTCTTGCAACTTTAAAACATCCTTAATAAATGTATTCTGAAGACTACTAATGTGTTTCATATAAAGCAAAAATACCTATTCTTAGGGATACTTCGACATCTTGGTTTTATAAATATTTGTCATGTAATTTTAAAACAAGAAAAAATGAAAAAAATCAATTATGTACTAGTGTTACTAGTATTTGGAGTACTGACAATGTCTTTTACTTCTACACCAACCGGAAATGAAAAAATTAATGATGGAGCAGAATTGTTATTAAAAATAGATCTGCCCACCGAAGTAGATGCACAGGGATGGGGATCCTGGAATACTACCGATTGTTTACGCGGACTTGATTTTAGAGTTAAAAATGGGGGATACAATAAGTACGCGAAAAAATACAGATGGTCTATTCAGTTTAGAAATCGCTATAAACAGAAAATCCATTTTTCATACAAAGCAGTAGCCCCAAGTGAAAGATATGAAATTCGACGTTCTGGAAAGACTACAGATAGGTTGCATGTAAATGGAAACCATGGAACGCGAGGAAGCTATTATTTAGTGAAGTCAAGTAATTCTATATATGTATTTGTGAATAGAATACGAATAGGTCCTAAAGATTATGGTACGGAGTATTACAACTGCGATAAGTAGCGAGTAATAATTCCCCAATGGTTGAATCTAGTACCAAAAAAAGCGCCGATGAAACATCGGCGCTTTTACATTACTTCTTATTTATTTTAGTATCGTATCGTTTCCAGAGTTTGGTCTGGTGCGTTTCTAAACTAATTTTTCGTCCTTGTATCCATGCTTCATTAATAATATTAGTTCGCATATCAAGTGCATCTCCCTCTGATATAAATAACGTAGCATCTTTTCCTACTTCTAAGGTTCCTGTAACCGCATCGATTCCTAAAATCTTTGCTGCATTACTTGTGATTAGCTTTAACGCTTCTTCTTTCCCTAAACCATAAGCAGCATAGGTTCCCGCATAGAAAGGAATGTTTCTAGTATTCATTCTTTCCATTTGACCTTCCATACCAATAGCTATCGTTATACCTTTATCAGCTAAAATCTTCGCATTTCTAAAAGGAAGATCATAGTCATCATCTTCATTATTAGGCACTCTATGCGCTCTGTCTATAATAACTGGAATATTATTCTTGATCAATAGGTCAGCCACTTTGTGCGCCTCGCCTCCATGAACGACAACCATTTTTTGAACGCCAAGTCCTTTGAACATATTAACAGCATCCGTAATTTCACGTTGACCACTAACATGCACAAATAATTGTTGACTTCCATCAAATAAACCTTTCATTGCAGCATACGGTAGGTTCTTTTGTTTTTGATCTCCAGCTAAGTATAATTTAGCCTTCGCAAAATAATCTGTGATAGATTGTTTGTTTTTAGGATAGTTTTTATCCGGCTTTAAAGCAGGATCTTCTCCTAGCCACCATCTTCCTCTGGCCAAACTGCCTGGGAAATTCATATGAATTCCATCATCCACCTTGATAGCTGCATCCTCCCAGTTCCATGCATCTAATTGCATTATAGAAGAAGTTCCAGAGATGGTACCACCACGTGGAGCAACCTGTGCCATTAATACGCCATTTGGGCGCATAGATTCAACGACTTTACTTTCTGCATTATACGCAATTAAACTTCGGATATGCGGTAACATTGTTCCCGTTTCATCAAAGTCTCTAGTTGCTCTTACGGCATCAACTTCAGCTAAACCCAAAGAAGCGTTTGTTGCAATAAATCCAGGGTATACATGTTTTCCTTTGGCGTTGATAGTCGTTCCCTTTCTTGCGATTTTCGTATTCGCTTTTCCGACAAATGTCAGTTTGCCATTCTCAAACATGATTAATGCATCTTCAATCACTTGTCCATTCCCTAAATGAGCTGTGGCCCCTTCAATAGAAACTGCATTTGCCTGTTTGGCTGCTGGTGTCTGTTGTGCTACGATGTTTCCTGTTAAGAAGAAAAATAGCAAACTATATATAAATTGTTTTTTCATGATTATTAGTTTTGTAGTTCTTCAGTATCACAATGAAAATTCCTAGCTACCTTTTTTCTCGGCGCTTGCACTTTTCCACCATTCATTTTTTCATTAAGCATCATACTAATCAGCTTCGCTTTCTCAGTTTTAATAGCCTTACGTTTTTCCATATCTTTTTCGATATCGAAATATATTTTACCATCAACAATCGTCTTTTCTGCTTTTGCATATATAGACATTGGGTGGTCGCTCCATAATACTATATCTGCATCCTTTCCAACTTTAATGCTTCCAGTTCTATCATCTATATGTAATAGTTTTGCTGGGTTAATAGTTACCATGTTCCAAGCATCTAATTCAGACATTCCACCATACTTAATCGTCTTGGCAGCTTCTTGATTTAATCTTCTTGACATCTCTCTATCATCCGAGTTGATGGCTACTGTAACGCCTGCGTTATGCATAATTGCTGCATTATATGGAATAGCATCATTTACTTCATATTTATAAGCCCACCAGTCAGAGAAGGTAGAACCACCCACTCCGTGTTTTTTCATTTTGTCAGCGACTTTGTATCCTTCAAGGATATGTGTAAAAGTATTTACATTGAAATTGAATTGTTCTGCAACTTTCATCAACATATTAATTTCACTTTGCACATAAGAGTGACAAGAGATAAAACGTTGTTTGTTTATGATTTCTGCCAATGTTTCTAATTCGATATCCTTTCTATAGGGCTTACCGCTTTTCTTCTTGGTATCATACTCCTTGGCTCTTTGGAAATAGTCTACAAAAACTTGCTCTGTTCCCATTCTAGTTTGTGGGAAACGTACAGTTTGATTATCTCCCCAATTCGATTGCTTTACATTTTCTCCTAAAGCAAACTTGATGAATTTTGGTGTGTTGTCATAGATTAATGCATCTGCGTTTTCTCCCCATTTCAACTTTAAAACAGCAGAACGACCTCCAATTGGATTTGCCGAACCGTGTAAGATTTGGATAGATGTTACCCCTCCAGCTAAGTTTCTGTAAATGTTGATATCGTCAGGGTTTACTACATCTTCTATAGTAACTTCCGCAGAAGAATTATGACCTGATTCGTTAATGGCAGACGCTGCAATGTGGGAGTGCTCATCTACGATTCCAGCTGTTAAATGCTTCCCTTTTGCATAAATAACCTTTGCTCTACGATCTTTTAAGTCTTTACCAATTTTGGCAATCTTACCATCTTTAAGTAAGACATCCGTATTTTCTAGAACACCTTCTTTTTCACTAGTCCAGACAGTTGCATTTTTAATCAAAATGATTTCTTGTGCGGGTTGTGCAAAGTTTCCTAATCCAATGTTAGGATAGCTAACCGGTAACACAGTAGGCGGAACCATTTTACTATCTTTTTTCTTTTTAGCAGAAGCTTTCTTGGTAGCACCTTTTTTAGTTGCTGTCCAAGTTGCTTCATTACCATCGTTGTCGTAATAAGTACCTTGAAGGTTGTTGTTATTGGCTACATTACCAATCAACCTAGTAAAATTTCCATTGTCATTAATAGTTAATTGAATCCAATGATCTTTAAATGAAAATTTTGACTTTACTTTTTTATCAGCCATTTTAAGGCTTCCACTTTGTTTAGCTCCCGAACCTTTAATAGTAAGATCAAATGCTTTATCACCAACATTTAAAGTATACTCACCAGAGATGTTTTTTATGTTCATTGGCTTAACCACATTCTGATTTCCTTGCACCCAGTTTTCATAGATGGATGTTTTAGCATCAAATACGTCCCCAGAAGTGATTAGGAAGTTTGCATACGAACCACTTTTTAAGTTTCCGATTTTAGAATTCCCTAAAATCTGAGCAGGCACAGTCGTTAAAGCTTCTAGTGCTTTTTGCTTATCATACCCATATTTGATGGCCTTTCTTAGATTCTTGTGAAAGCCAGTTACTGATTTTAAATCATGTGTTGTTAATGCGAAGTTTACTCCGTTCTTACTTAGGATTGCTGGGTTTGATGGTTCTTGATTCCACTTACGCATATCACTTAATGCAATTCTATTTGCTAATAAAGGATCGCTAACATCATAGGCTTTCCTAAAGTTGATCGGAATAATAAAAGTAGCATTTGTTGCTTTTACATCACTTACTCTTTGATACTCGTCTCCAGCACCGACAATGGTATATTGGATTCCGAATTCATCACCAACCTTATCTGCTCTTAAAGCATCCAAGTAACTGCCAGCATCAAAAATCTGAGTCAACCCTTTGTTTTTGTTTAATGCATCTAGAGACATGTCTTTGTTCTTAGCATTTCCACTAGCATACCAATCTGCATCTAAATAGGTTTGTCGCAATAACGCCATAGCACCCATTCTAGAAGTAGGATAGGATTGTCTTGACTGTCTACTTTTACTGAATGATAAGTACTGTGCTGAATTGTTATCCAGAATACGATATGCATCGCTAGAATTAGAATTCAAGGCTACGAGCATTCCGTTTCCTCTAATAATACCGTCATTCATATGGGTATTTACTATGCCGAAACCAGCATTTACCAATTGTTTAGCCTTTTTTGCATCGAACTTAAAAGAAGTTGCCGCATTGGTTTCAGGTCTAATATGATCATTCCAGTAATATCCCTTTCTGCCAGCATCGTATTGTGGTCTTCTACTGTTGTTTCTAGATCTTGGAGGTGTCTTTACTCCAAAGTCTGTATACACTTCAATAAAAGAAGGATAAATGGTTTTTCCGGAAAGATCAACTACTTTGGTGCCACTCGGAATTCGAACGGACTTTCCAACGTTGATCACTTTCCCGTCTCTAATTAATAAGGTTCCTTTTTTAATGACCTCGGTAGGAGAGACATAAATTTTTGCATTCGTAAATGCGACTGTTGTGTTATCTGAAGTTTTAACACCGGTGTTTGTGGGGAAGTAGTCTTGTGCATGTACTATAGGAATAGTAAATAACAAGAGTACTAAGATTAGTTTTCTCATTAGTGTGAATGTTTGAATAGTCTATAAATTTATTGAGAACCAAGTTGGTATTTAGGATTCCACTTGATTTTAACATAATTTTAAGAAAAATAAAATACCTAAGATACCTTATAATAGCTCATTAAAAGATCTACGACATAGTTGTAAGACTGGATGCCATTAGCCTGTTTGTTGGCCTTTAGATAGGCATTATATCCTTTCTTAATCAAAGGCTCAAAAGGGTTTTTGTATGAGTTCCAAAAATCAGAACTTTCCTGAAAATCGATGCGTACTCCTTTATGAATGGTTTTTAAAATTTCTTTGTACTGTTGTTTGTCTCTTTTATAGATCTCGAAGATGACATAACGCACCGCCATTCTGTACCCTGCATATTTAAAATAGCTATCGTCATTATGGATGGCGGCTAAAAATCCTACAAAGTTTGCTTCATTTTCTGCGGCAAAACCAATTTGATGCGCCATTTCATGACATGTAGTAGTAGGGTACCCGGTTTTAGGAATCCTGCTATTTACCTGAGCTTCTCCGGTAAGTGGATTCAAATAACCCGAAGTCCCATTGTAGGTTTGTACCAAACTCATTAAAGAACTCTTTACAGAACGATATGAATATGAAAGTTGTGGATATACTTTTGATAGATGATCATAACCATTAATGGCTATTTTATACATTTCTCTTTGTGAATACGGAACTTCCACTTTTACAGAATCGTTATTCGTAATATCAAGATGAGCATCATTCAATTTTAATATCATCCGTTCAGATAGTGAGATCAATTGCTCTGAAGAGTATGAAGATTGCTCTAAACCTAAATTTTGAGCTAAGGGCTCCCGATAATAGTTCAATCCCCAGAAAAGGTAGAAGAAAAAATAGATAAGCGAACAAAAAGCAGTTACCTGTAATAATTTGGGTATTAAATTTCTAAATCGTGTTTTAAATAATCGATACACAAATCGCAATGCTCTGTAGATAAAATAAAAGATCAATACATCACCTATAGAAAAAGGAATCCATCCAAAAACGATTCTAAAAAATGCACTTATAATAGGGTAGAGCCCATTAGAGTAGTAGTTTTCTACAAATTCGGGAGCAGTAGCTACCCATTTCATTAATAGTATCTGTACGACTAAAAAAAGCGTTAAATAGATGTTCGTTTTTTTGTTCTTCACGGTAGTAAATGTACTAAAGAATTCACATCTTTACATCTTGTTAACATGATAATAACAATTTGGTCAACAAAAGTTGTGCACAAATAAAATTGAAGTTCTGTCCTATCAAATCAAACTAAAAAATTACTTTTGTGGTATATGGATAAACCGAGCCCGATAACAGGAAAAAAGATAGATAAATCACGAATCATTAGCCTTGAAAAAGGTAAAATTCCACCCCAAGCTGTTGATTTAGAGGAAGCTGTGTTGGGTGCGATGATGATTGATAAAAAAGGAATTGATGATGTGATTGATATCTTACATCCGGATGCTTTTTATGAAGTGAGGCATCAGGAAGTGTATCGTGTAATCTTTGAGCTTTTTCAAGAATCAAAGCCTATCGACCTGTTAACAGTTTCTAATCAATTAAAGAAACATGGGAAATTAGACATAGTAGGTGGCGATTTTTATTTGATCCGTTTAACGCAAAAGGTAGCCTCTTCTGCACATATCGAATTTCACGCACGTATTATTCTTCAAAAGTATATTCAAAGAAAACTGATTTCTATTTCAAGCGATATTATTGAAAATGCCTATGATGAAACTTCAGATGTATTTGATTTATTAGACAATGCAGAAGCCAAATTATTTGAAGTAACGCAAGGAAACTTGAAGAAAAGTTCTGAAGGAGCTGGAGATCTTGTAAAACAAGCTTTGAAGAAAATTCAAGATATTTCTAACCAAGAGGGAATGAGCGGTTTAGCTACCGGGTTCACTAAATTAGATGCATTGACTTCTGGTTGGCAACCTTCAGATTTAGTGATTATTGCAGCACGTCCTGGTATGGGTAAAACCGCGTTTGTAATCTCGATGGCGAAGAACATGGCTATTGATTTTGATCATCCAGTAGCGGTATTCTCACTAGAGATGTCCTCTGTACAGTTAATCACAAGGATGATTTCTTCTGAAACTGGTTTAACTTCAGAGAAACTTCGTAAAGGAAACTTAGAGCCGCACGAATGGGAGCAGTTAAATGTAAAAGTGAAAAAACTATCGGATGCGCCGATCTTTATTGATGATACTCCTTCACTTTCTATTTTCGACCTTAGAGCAAAAGCTAGACGTCTAGTATCTCAGCACGGTGTAAGAATTATTGTAATTGATTATTTGCAGTTAATGACTGCAGGAAATACAGGTAAAGGTGGAAATCGTGAGCAAGAAATATCTACGATTTCGAGAAACCTAAAAGCCTTGGCAAAAGAATTAAGTATTCCAGTGATTGCATTATCTCAGTTATCACGTGCCGTGGAAACGCGTGGTGGAAGTAAACGGCCTTTACTGTCTGACCTTCGTGAATCTGGAGCGATTGAGCAGGATGCGGATATTGTATCGTTTATCTATCGTCCAGAATATTATGGTATGACGGAATGGGATGATGATGATCATTCACCCTGTGAAGGACAAGGAGAGTTTATTGTAGCAAAACACAGAAATGGTGGATTGGATAATATTCGTTTAAAGTTTACTGGACATTTGGCAAAATTCTCGGATTTGGAAGAAGGCTTTAGTAGTGAATTCCATTCGAGTATGAATGCCAATTTTGGAGATGATTTCTCACCCGATCAGCGTATTGAACCTAAAGATGCCTTTGGCATGGGAGAGGATGATGTGCCATTCTAGAAAAGGCAAGCTCTAGTAGCATTTAGAGGTTAAACAAATCATAAAAAATAACAAATACACAGTTGCTTTATAGTAATTGTGTATTTTAGTTTTTGAATATGAAGAAACTACTTTCTATACTTACATTTTTACTAGTAACGAACTCCATGTGGGCATCCTTTATCTATATCCCCATGAGTCATGACAATCAGAAGAATCACTTAAAGGCGTACGGAATTGTCTATTTCGCTTTAGAAAATGGATTAAAATCGAAATGGTTATTGAATTATGACGGCGGTGCTTTTTTGATTGAGAATAACACGATTATTGAAAACGAATGTAAGATTCGTGGTGTTTCATATCAAGTCATATCGGATGCCAAATCACAATTGATATTACAAGAAATAGCTTCACCTTCTCAAAACCAAGAAGCAGTAACTTTGGAAAAAGCCCCGAAAATAGCGGTTTATTCACCTAAAGATAAGATGCCTTGGGATGATGCAGTTACCATGGTCTTAACCTATGCTGAAATTCCCTTTGATGTGATCTATGATAAAGATGTATTGAATGATAAGTTGTTGTTATACGAGTGGTTGCACTTGCATCATGAAGACTTTACAGGTCAATTTGGAAGATTTTACGGAGCATTTAGAACCGCTCCTTGGTATATAGAAGGAAAACAAGATGCTGAAAAACTTGCGAAAGAATTAGGCTATGCTAAAGTGTCTCAAGCAAAGTTGGATGTGAGTAAAAAGATTCGTGACTATGTGATAGGCGGTGGATTTATGTTTGCCATGTGCTCAGCGACTGATAGTTTTGACATTGCCTTAGCGGCGGAAGGTGTCGATATTGCAGAATCCATGTTCGATGGTGATGCCTCGGAACCTAATTATCAATCAAAGATCAATTTTAATAAAACCTTTGCATTCAAAGATTTTAACCTTGTCCGAAATCCTGTGATCTATGAATTTTCCTCTATTGATATGACTCGTAAGAGAAGAATTCCAAAAACATCGGATTACTTTACATTGACCGAATTCTCAGCAAAATGGGATCAGGTGCCAACCATGTTATGTCAGAATCACACGCAATTAGTAAAAGGATTTATGGGGCAAACCACTTCGTTTGACAGGAACACTGTAAAATCGAACGTGCTTGTCATGGCGGAAAACAAAACCAATAGAGAAGCAAGATACATTCACGGAACCAAGGGCAAAGGTATGTTTACGTTTTACGGAGGGCATGATCCCGAAGATTATTCGCATCGAGTGGGAGACCCGAAAACAGAATTAGATTTACATCCAAACTCACCCGGATATCGTTTAATCTTAAACAATGTACTGTTCCCGGCTGCTAAGAAGAAGAAGCAAAAGACCTAGAAGTTATTTACATTTTGATAACCTCTAACTGTTTTAGGAGATCAAAAATGTCCATCTCAGCCCACAATTCAGCAATTTTACCATTTTCAAAGCGCTCTATGGTGATCCCTTTTAGCACTACATCTTTTCCTGTTGGCGGAATATTCATAAAATCACCTTCATGTTTTCCAAGATAACGCCATCGGATACAGATTTTATCCGCTTCACCAAACAAATCATCGATCACTAGTCGACCGTTCGGGAAGGCCCGTTTCATAATTTGAACATTTTTCTGAATACCTTCTTTTCCTTTTGAAGGATTTACTAAATGACCTTTAAATTCAGTAGTAAATACTTCATCAATGATATCAAAGTTTTGCTTTTCCCATAATTCGATAAAGTATCGTCGAACTGTTTCTTTATTTTTTTCTAGCATAGCGGGTTATTAGAATTAGTTCTCAAATATAAGGTATCAATATAATTTTAACTTGAATTAGTATGGAATAAAATTGTTAATAACCTCGTTTTTTGCTGATAAATAATCTTGTAGGTTGCTCTTAAAAAAATTACTTTTGCTCAAACAATTATATACATGGCAACAACACAACAACTACAAGACTTTACACAACAAGTAAGAAGAGATATTTTACGCATGGTACATGCAGTAAATTCAGGACATCCAGGAGGTTCTTTGGGCTGTGCAGAGTTTTTTACAGTATTATACCAAGACGTAATGGATTATGCTACAGATTTTTCTATGGACGGCACGAATGAAGATTTATTCTTTTTGTCAAACGGACATATCTCTCCAGTATTTTATAGTGTGTTAGCGCATAGTGGATTCTTTCCTGTATCTGAGTTAGCAACTTTTAGAAAAATGGATACACGTTTACAAGGTCATCCAACAACACATGAAGGATTACCTGGAATCCGAATTGCTTCAGGATCTTTAGGACAAGGAATGTCTGTTGCTATAGGTGCTGCCGAAGCGAAGAAATTAAACGGCGATGACAAAATTGTATATACCCTTCACGGTGATGGTGAATTACAAGAAGGTCAGGTATGGGAATCTGCCATGTATGCATCTGGAAAGAAAATAGATAATTTAATTTCAACTATAGATCTTAATGGAAAGCAGATTGATGGATCGACGGATGATGTGTTGCCAATGGGAAGTATCAAAGCAAAATTTGAAGCTTTTGGCTGGGATGTACTGGAAGTAAAACAAGGAAACGATATTGATGCAATCAAAGCAGGTTTAGCAGAAGCTAAGGAGAGATCAGGAAAAGGAAAACCAGTATGCATTTTATTGTATACAGAAATGGGGAATGGTGTAGATTTTATGATGCATACACATGCTTGGCACGGAAAAGCGCCTAATGATGAGCAATTAGAAAATGCATTAGCGCAAAATCCAGTTACTTTAGGAGATTACTAAGAAAAAAGGTACCTCGAATGGAGTCGAGACGCTCTCTAAATATATAAAACCTATGATACTATCATAGGTTTTTTTTATAGTTTTCTTCACATTTGAGTGTAAGTAATGGAGTATCTTTACGTCAGTTAAACCAAAATCTAAGATGAATATAGGAATTGTTTGTTACCCTACATTTGGTGGGAGTGGAGTACTGGCTACAGAGCTAGGAATGGCCTTGGCTGATAAAGGTCATGAAGTACATTTTATCACATACAATCAACCCGTTCGTTTAGATTTTATTTCTCACAAGTTACATTTCCATGAGGTATTATTGGAGGAGTATCCATTATTTGAATACCAGCCTTACGAGTTAGCTTTGTCTAGCAAGATGGTAGAGGTTGTAGAAAAGCATCAACTAGAGGTTTTACATGTGCACTATGCTATTCCGCACGCCTATGCAGCCTATATGGCAAAACAAATGTTGAAGGAAAAAGGAATGAACGTAAAAGTGGTTACTACCTTGCACGGTACCGATATCACCTTAGTAGGAAGTCACCCTACGTATAAAACTGCGGTAGAGTTTAGTATTAATAATTCAGATGTGGTTACAGCGGTTTCCAATAGTTTAAAACGAGATACACAGCGCTTGTTCAATATTAAGAATGATATTGAAGTAGTGTACAATTTTATAGATACAGACAAATACGATAAAGAACACCAACAGGAGTGTAAGCGTATAGCCTTAGCAGAACCGCATGAAAGAATATTGACGCATGTGAGTAATTTTAGACCTGTAAAAAGAACTTCTGATGTGATCAAAGTATTCAACCTTGTGCAAAAAGAAGTGCCTGCTAAACTACTGATGGTAGGAGATGGGCCCGATCGTGTAAAAGCGGAAGGATTGGTTAAAGACCTTGGAATTTCTGACAAAGTGATCTTTTTAGGAAATAGCAATGAGGTTGCAAAGATTTTATGCTATTCCGATATTTTTCTATTACCCTCTGTAAGTGAGAGTTTTGGACTGGCAGCTTTAGAAGCAATGGCAGCTGATACAGCAGTAATTTCGACAAATACAGGTGGGTTACCTGAAGTAAATACACATGGTAAGACAGGTTTCTTAAGTAATATCGGCGATGTAGAAGACATGGCAAAGAATGCATTGGAGATCTTGAAAGACGATGAAACCTTAGCCACATTCAAAGCAAACGCCAAAGCCCACACAAAACAATTCTCTTTAAAGAATATCTTACCGGTCTACGAAGATATTTATAAGTCTTGTGCAGTAAAAGTTTAAGAGTTGTAGTATTCCAAGCTTTCAACAATCAATTCATTCGGAACCTTGCAATCTAATTCGCAATTTTCATAATCGTTTAACAGCACAAAGTTGATTTGTCCACCAACGTTTTTCTTGTCGTGCTTTAGCAATTCGATAATAGCACTAAAATCTTCAGGTAAAATAGAAATTTTATCAAATACAGATAAGATTAATGCTTTGGTTTCATCTACTTTTTGATTCGAAAAATTGAGTAATTGATACGACAGATAACACTCGCAAATCATCCCTATAGCAATAGCCTCTCCATGTGTTAATTTCTCTTTGGTCGGATTCTCTAAAAAGTAGGACTCAATGGCATGCCCAATAGTATGTCCGAAATTCAAAATCTTACGCAATCCACTTTCCTTAGGATCTTGTAATACTACTTCATTTTTAATTTGAATTGATCTATATATTAAGTTGCTGATTGATAATGATTTAATGTGTTTTACCTCTTCTAAAAGTTTAATATCATACGTTAAACCATATTTGATAATTTCAGCCAATCCTGAGGTCATTTCTCTACCATCTAGACTCTCTAAATAATCAGCATCAATGATGACCATTTCGGGGTTAGAAAAAAGCCCAACTTGATTCTTTAAAACACCTAAATCCACACCTGTTTTTCCGCCTACTGAAGCATCCACCATACTCAATAAAGTAGTCGGAATATTAACAAAATCAATACCCCTTTTAAAGGCTGATGCGACAAAACCACCAAGGTCTGTAATAACACCTCCACCTAAGGTAATGACCAAACTTTTCCTGTCGGCTTCTAATTCACTTAAAGCGCTCCAGACTCCAGCACAGGTTTCCAAGGTTTTAAATTCCTCACCAACTTCAATCTCTATGACCTCAATACGAACAGTCGTCTTTAGAAAGGGGATGAATTTTGGATAACAATGTGTCATTGTATTTTCATCAACCAAAATAAAAATAGAGGAATACGCTTTAGAAGCGATCAAATTTGAAAGTTCTGAATAGCTATCTTTCTGAAAATGAATAGGATATGTGCTTGCCTGAATGGTATTCATAGGTTTTAAAATATGAGTGCAAATTAAGTAGAAATTATTGAATAATTTACCCTAGCTAATTATCTTTGTCAAAGACTAAATTCATCGAATGAAACTTTTTGACAATACCGAGATCGCTTTTTCTCTCAAATCTGATTCTGAATTAGAACGCGCTTATTTTTTGTTTAAAATGATCCAAAGTCAGCCTATGGTCCGTATAGGGACTGCGGTTACTAATTTCGCTTTGAAAGCACACTTGCCAGTAGAGGGGTTGATTCGATCTACAGTATTTGATCATTTTTGCGGAGGTGTTACCGAAGAAGATTGTATTCCAAATATAGAAAGAATGCATGGTAGAGGCGTATTTTCGGTACTTGATTATTCGGTTGAAGGAAAAGAAACGGAGGAACAATTCGAGTATGCGTTAAAGAAAACACTGGATAGCTTGGAGTTTGCCAAAGAGAAAAAAGCGGTTCCATTTGCTGTTTTTAAGCCTACTGGAGTCGGTCGTTTTGGATTGTATCAGAAAATTACAGAAAAGGAAGAACTCACAAACGATGAAAAAAGCGAGTGGTTATTAGTCATGGATCGTTTCGATCAAATTTGCAAAAAAGCAGTCGACTGTGATGTTCCGGTATTGATAGACGCTGAAGAAAGCTGGATGCAGGATGCGGCCGATAGTTTAATAGAGTCTATGATGGAAAAGTACAATCAGGATAAAGTGATTGTATTTAATACGCTGCAAATGTATCGTCATGATCGTATGGAGTATTTAAAAGAACTGCATCAAAGAGCACATCAAAAAGGCTATTATATTGGTATGAAGGTAGTGCGTGGTGCCTATATGGAAAAAGAAAGAGATAGAGCTGAGGAAAAAGGATATCCTTCTCCTATCTGTGTAGATAAACAAGCTACTGATAACAATTACAATGAAGCAATCCGATATATGATGGAACACCCCAAGATGGCTTTATTTGCTGGAACGCATAACGAGGAGAGCTCTTATTTGCTAATGGATTTAGCAAAACAACATAAAATAGCCAATGATGATGATCGATTATGGTTTGGGCAGTTATATGGAATGAGTGACCATATGAGTTTTAACCTTGCTAAAGAAGGATATAACTCAGCTAAATACTTACCTTTTGGACCTGTAAGGGATGTGATGCCCTACCTAATTAGAAGAGCAGAAGAAAATACTTCTGTGGCAGGTCAGACGAGCAGAGAGCTCAATTTGATTAAAGAAGAACGAAAAAGAAGAAAGGTATAGATGACGTCAGTAGATGAAATAAAAGAGCTTCTTAAAAGGAACAAAAAGCGTTTGGCTAAGGAATTGGATCAGAGTAAGGAGGCGGTCTCGCTGATCAAGAAATCTATGCAAACCAACCTTACCGACGAAGAAAAAGATAAGGTTAAGGTGCAGCTGTTAGATATTTGCAAAGCGGTACCTGCTTTTGCGATATTTATGTTACCCGGTGGAGCATTATTGCTGCCCTTACTAATGAAGTTGATTCCGGATATTCTTCCAAGTGCTTTTAGAGAAGATGATGAGGAAGAGGATAAAAATACCAAATCAGTAGAAAAATAGGAACATACAACGTGGTCGTACGCCTGATGATAGTACTTCTATATCGCTGTAAATATTTGTCCTTCACCGTCTATAATTCATAATAAATACACTACTTTTGCAACTTCAAAAAAAGCAAGTATGCAATCTATAAGAAACATCGCCATTATCGCCCACGTAGATCACGGTAAAACTACCTTGGTAGATAAGATCATTGATCAAGCTAAGATCTTGGACGACCGTAAGGAACGTAAAGATTTATTGTTAGATAATAACGATTTGGAGCGTGAAAGAGGAATTACCATTCTTTCTAAGAACGTATCGGTTAATTACAAGGACGTAAAGATTAATGTAATTGATACTCCTGGTCACGCCGATTTCGGAGGAGAAGTAGAGCGCGTATTAAAAATGGCAGATGGAGTATTGCTACTGGTAGATGCTTTTGAAGGACCTATGCCGCAAACACGTTTTGTATTAGGAAAAGCAATCGAATTAGGATTAACTCCAATTGTAGTTGTAAATAAGGTTGATAAAGAAAACTGTACACCAGATTTAGTACACGAAAAAGTATTCGACTTAATGTTTGCTTTAGATGCTACAGAAGATCAATTAGATTTTGTGACTATTTACGGTTCCGCTAAAAACGGTTGGATGAGTACAGATTGGCAAGATCCAAAAGATAATATACTTGATTTATTAGATGCTGTAGTGGAATCTATTCCTGAAGCACCATATAGAGAAGGATCTCCTCAAATGCAAATCACTTCTTTAGACTTTTCTTCTTTTACGGGAAGAATTGCTATTGGACGTGTATATAGAGGCGATTTAGAAGAGAATAAAGATTACATGTTGTGTAAGAGAGATGGTTCTACTAAGAAAGTAAGAATCAAAGAATTACACGTTTTTGAAGGCATGGGAAAAGCGAAGGTTTCTAAAGTAAGAAGTGGAGATATCTGTGCAATCACAGGAATCGAAGGCTTTGAAATTGGAGATACGATTGCAGATATAGAAAACCCTGAAGCATTGCCAAGAATTGAAGTAGATCAACCTACCATGAGTATGTTGTTTACTATTAACAATTCACCTTTCTTCGGTAAAGAAGGAAAATTTGTAACATCTCGTCACTTACGTGATCGTTTGTTCAAAGAAATGGAGAAGAACCTTGCATTGAGAGTAGATGCTACAGATTCAGAGGATAAATTCAACGTTTTCGGACGTGGTATCCTTCACTTATCTGTATTGATTGAAACCATGCGTAGAGAAGGGTATGAGTTACAAGTGGGAAGACCACAAGTGATCATTAAAGATATTGATGGTGTAAAGTCTGAGCCAATGGAAACATTGTCTATTGATATTCCTGAAGAGCTTGCTTCAAAAGCCATTAATTTAGTCTCTTTACGTAAAGGAGATATGTTAGTAATGGAACCGAAAGGAGATTTACAACACTTAGAATTTACCATCCCTTCTAGAGGATTGATAGGATTACGTAATAGAATCTTAACAGCAACAGCTGGTACTGCAATTATCAACCATAGATTTAGTGAATATGGACCTTATAAAGGAGACTTTACTGAAGACATTAAAGGAGCCATTGTTTCTTCTGCGGCTGGTAAAGCAACTGCGTATGCATTAAACCGTTTACAAGATAGAGGACGTTTCTTTATTGATATCAACCAAGATATCTATATTGGTCAAGTAATTGGAGAAAACAGTAAGGATACTGATTTAGCGGTTAACTTAATTAAAGGAAAGCAATTGACAAATATGCGTAAATCTGGTACAGATGACGCGATGAAAATTGCACCGAAAGTTGATTTCTCTTTAGAAGAAAACATGGAATACATCAAAGTAGATGAATACTTAGAAGTAACTCCAGAAAGCTTACGTATGCGTAAAATTGTTTTTAAAGCATAATTTATACAGAAGTTTCTGAAACTTTGTCATTTCGAGTGAAGCGAAAGCGCAATCGAGAAATCTCACATAAAACTAAAAAACTCAAGTTTTCACTTGAGTTTTTTTATTATAAAATTTAATCCACTTTTTTCATAAGAGCTTGTCTTTTTCCCATATGCCAATGATGACTTATTGTCTTCCCTGTTGAATCTAATTGAATACTGTTAAAACTTGAGTCAAGTGCATGTATGAAGGAACCCTTGGATGTTGGAAATAACCTGACTTTCTTACGATCATTCCACTGATAGAATAATTTATTAGATTCCATGCTTATAATCGCAATGTTGGTAGTATCTTCTTTATAAGTACCAAGAAAGTGTTCGTAATCTTTTGCGTGAATTTTATAGTAGGTAGAATCTGAAGCAATTATATCTTCAAGTCCTAATAGATTGGTTAGCTCTTCGTAACTTTTTTCTGCGTCTATTCGAAACTGATATAAATTGCTATAATAATTTCCTATAGAGAAGGCGTAATAATGAGTTAAATGATTTTTAAAATAGGAATCATTACGATAAAAATTAATAGCATCTGAAGTCAATTTTTGATTGTAAAACACTTCACTAAACCATTTCACATTTTGCTTTAAATATAATAGATAACCTTCTACCGCATCTAATGAAAACTCTTCAGAATCTTCTAAATCGTTTTTGTCCTCTATGTAGATCTTATTTAGTGACTTTACTAATGGTTGATATTCCTTAGTGATGTTATCACTATTGGTCATTAATAATTTATATCCGTTATCGTTAATTGTTAAATCATAATTACTCGCGGCAGTTAAAGCGTACATAAAACCTTGATTTCCTGTGAAATCTCCAACAGATAATTGTTTTGTCATCAAAATATTAATGATGGAATCTTCACGACTATAACCTGGTATCCAACGATTACTTTCTATAATATCATCGGAAAGATCTCTATGAACTTCTTTTAAAGCTTCAATGACTTTTGCATCTTTTTTCCGGCTTTCATTTAAATTATTCACATTTAAAGCAATGAGAATACCAATAACAACGAGTATGATTTCGCCAATTGCATAGAGAAGATATCTACTAAATTTATTTTGTGATAATAGTCGTTGTCTAATTTTTCGAAAGAATTTGATCATTAGTTAGATGGAAGTTGATTTCTTAAAGGTATGATAATTAATTAACTAAGATTTTAGAAGTTAAGGTTGAATACCTCTATAAAGGCTACCTTATGAAATAAATAGTTCTATTGTATTTGAAAAAAAAGCTACCTAAATCATAAAAAAACTCAAGTAAAAACTTGAGCTTTTTTTATGCAATCCAATATATGTATTCAATTCAAAAGAGATCTATTCAAAAATAATATCGTTTGTTGGTAGCTTCATTTTTGAAAAAAAATCTTTTGGAGAATAACCAGTAATTTTTCGACATTCTTTTATAAAATGCGATTGATCATAATAACCAAATGCTATTGAGTCTATGAGCTTACTATTTGGTTGATTTTTTAACTCATGAGAAACATGTTCAAAACGAATGATTTGTAATAATTCTTTAGGAGACAGGTTGAATTCTTTTCGAATCCAACGTTCCATAGATTTTGGAGACATATTCATACCATCAGCAAGATCAACAACTCTAAATTTATTCGTTATTTGAGCTTCTATTAGTTGTAAAGCCTTATCTATTCTTTCGTCTATTGGATATTGTCTAATAGAATGCTGAATTATAGAATCAAGTTGAGTAATAGGTATATCTGAGTTTTCTTCAGTTATTTCGGAAAGAATATTTTTTTGTTCAATCTCTGGAATCAATTTGTCAAGTTTAAAACTTTCCCAATCTGTTAATACCCCTTTAAACAAAGGCAAACCTAGGGCGTTAAGTTTAAACTTAATGTTTAAACAGATAATATTGGCTGGAATGTAATAAAAAGCCACTTTATTTGTTGCTGGTAAAATTCCAGAGGTATCACTAGAAACAAATGAGTCTTTTTCTGGAACCCATTTACTAAATTCACCTTGCTTGACTAAATAGCATTCAATTTTACCATTCGGAATGGTTTTAAAGAATATAGGTTCTTTAGTAATAAACAACTGATATCTATCAACATACTTAGCTACAGTAGACAAGATTGGATTTTTTTCAATAAGTATCATTTTGTCTGACTTTTACAATTATTTAAATAAAAACACCTTTAGGTTTGTATAAATTTAAAATTTTAGAATGAAAAAACAAGCATTACTATTAATTATGGGCTTTATGACAATAATAGCAGGAGCTCAAACGGAAGTTAAATTAAGTAACGAGGTAAAAGGAGAGCGGTTCTTTTTAAAAATGAGTTGGGGGAATCTAAATTATGAAGTATTTGGGAAAGGGGAACCATTGTTAGTTCTTCATGGTAATGGAGGATCTGCGAAAGGAAGATATAGTATGATTCCTCAATTATTGGAGCATCATCAGGTCATTGCAGTAGATAGTAGATGTCATGGACGAAGTAGTTGCCCTGAAGGTGATTTGGATTACTTTGATATGGCTAACGATGTAATTGCTTTGATGAAAAGCTTAGGGCATGAAAAGTATAGTATATGGGGGCATAGTGATGGAGGTATTTTAGGATTAATAATAGGCTATAAATACACAAGTAAATTGAACCGAATGATTATATCTGGAGCAAATACTAGATTTTCTGGATTGAAACCAGAACTACAAAATTTTGTAAAACATTACGATCAGATACCAGATGCAAAAATGAGAAAGCATACGTCTTTAATGGCTAATCAGAAAGAAATACCAATGGATAGTATTCGTAAAATTAATGTTCCTGTCTTGCTCATGGTAGGAGATAGAGATGCTATTCCAATGAAACATACCATGGAAATATTTGAAGCGTTACCTATGGCAAACTTATGTGTATTGCCAGCATCTTCTCATTTTATTCCTAATGAAAAACCAAACCATATTATATATTGGATTAGAGAATTTAAAAAACCTTTTTCCAATCCATCAACAGTAGAAATAGCAAAGAAAATGGCAAAATCAATATTTGGTAATTAACAACAGTGCTATTGTTTATGTTGATTCTTACTTAAAACTATATTAAAGATAAAAAAGCTCAAGTGAAAACTTGAGTTTTTTTTTAGTTTAAAAAGGAGAAATAAATTATATAGGTTATTACTCAATGTTTTTTAACATTTCGTTTATGCGTTTCAAGGCATGTTGCTTTGAAATACCGTCATAATAATCTCTTACAAATGGATGATCAAAATCTTCATGAGGGAAAATTTCAGGTCTTTCATTTCCTTTTTTTGTCATTACATCGCAAGGAATAGAAGAAGTATCTCCATATTCGGGGATATTGCTACATAACCAACCAAAGTAGCCTGTTTCATGATTTGGGTTGTTGAAGTTATCTTTATAATCCAAATAATTCTTTTCGCTTAAAGAAATCCAGAGACCATATTCCAGAGTTTCACAAGCATCCTTTACTTTTTGAGTAAGCATTACTCTTATAAATTGATCAGTTTGGTCTTCGTAACGGATTTCACAAAAGTCAGAATCTAATTTGCCAATTTCATCCTTTTCTCTGTCAGAAAGATTATGATAATTCACAGGCGAATTAAAAGCCAATGCTGGCCATTCTAGATGTTCTTTTCCACATTCAGAGCATTTATATTCACTTGATTTATTTTTTCTTCTCCAGAACATTGTTTATTAATTAAGCGTCAAATTCTGCATAATGAATTAATCTTTGACATTTCTTTTCTATAGATGGATATTCATTCCCTAGTAAACCTTCGATAAATTCTTTGATTAAAAAAATTTCCATAAAGTATTCAAATCCAGGACATTTTCTTTCAGTAACTTCATAAGTTTTCCATTCAACCTCCTCATGATTTAAATCTAAAATGACAACCTCCGATTCTAAAGTGAATTTACCATTTACCCTTTTAACATACAGAAATGAATCTTCATTCAGCTTTTCAATATTTTTTGCTACTTGGATTAGTTTCATAAAACTTAAGAATTTTTTTGACCCTTGTTGTTTAGTTATACGTATTGTTAATCAATATTGTCATATTTAAATGAATTACCTATATCAATTAATAAATTCCCTTGTATATCAGGTGAAATATTGATTGGTAGTTTGTTTTCAATATCAATTTCAAAAAAGGAAGAAGTAACCTTTAGTTTAAAATTATCGTCGAAATCTATTTCAAAACCTGTGATAGCTTTAGTTTTCTCAGTTTTCATGGTATAGTCAAGAACAACTTCAAATTCTGTTTCGATGAATTTTAAAGATTTAACCCTTTTTCCTTTAATCGAGTTAAGCTTTTCTAAATTAAGTTCATAGAAATCATAAGATTCAGAATAGGGTATTTCTCTAAACTCATAACATTCATTATCAAAACTCCATCCAATTGTGACAATTTTTTCTTGAAAACGAATTTCTATTCCACCATCAATTGAATATCCTTGAGCATCGTTAAATTCAATATAATTTTCATTGATATTAAACGCTTTAAAGTCGAGTAGGGTTTGATGTTTAATTTCCTTCATATTTGCAATTTCGTTTCTTCTATTTATTAAGACATCTTACTTTAAAATTCTGTTGCAATAGTCTCTCTATTTGCTACACACAATGTTATGCGTATTTTTCTTTTTCGATTTTCTCTACGGTGGTAACAAAAGCTCTATTGCTTTCTAATATCTTTTCAAGATTAATTCCTCCTATAATGAACAGTGGACTAAAGGGAACCTCTAAGACTGTTTTTAGATCTTTAAAATAATATTGCCCCGATATCTCAAAGTCCTTCAAAGCCAGTTTAAAAGGAAACAATTTATACAATTCTATTATGGAATTTTCAAGAAAAAGGGTAAGTTCAATCGGCACTTTAGGTGATTCAGACCATGTTTGATATTCTTCACCAAAGATGTGTTCAATTGCAGAAGTATAAAAACAAATGTCAAACCAATTGAATCCAGTTTCAACAGGTTCATCTTCTCGAATATTATATGTCATGAAGGGAATTTTATAATCCCCCAAAGTGATTAAACCCCTGTGCTGAATATTTTCAATATCTGCAGTAATCAAATTGAAGTTTTCATCAAAAGGACCTTCAACATAATCTAGACTCCAGATATAGCTGGTATAATCTTTAATTGGCATGTTATTGTCACTCTGACAAACTTGTATAGCAAGTTCATAAAATCCTCCTGCTCTTAATTCTGAGTTAAGGAAAAGTTCTTTTAGTTTGGTCATTAATTTTGTTTCTTTCTATAATTCATAACATTATTATAACCAAACTTAATATTTTTATTCCCGATAAACAATTGAGTACGGTGTTATAAAATCAAACAAATTCTTTAAAATTGATAAAAATAACTACAAACTAAAAATTTTTCATGGAAGCTCTTGCGTAAGTAAATTTTTATTCGCAACCTTTGTTCAGACAAAAAAAGACATGAATTTTATTCAATTACATCATCATCATTTTCATATTTCGACTCAGGCGAAGTGAAAATGTATTGAATAAAATCAAGATATTTAAAAACCCGTTTGAGTATATCAAACGGGTTTTTTCTTTGCTATTAGTCAAAGATACTTTCCTAAAGATGTACTCAAACCAAACAAAACAATATGAGTGCATTAAAAATAGCCATTCAAAAATCAGGGAGATTAAACCAAGACTCTCTACAAATCATTAAAGACTGCGGAATTTCTATAGATAATGGAAAGGATCAGCTAAAAGCATCTGCCAATAATTTTCCGCTAGAAGTATTCTACTTGCGTAATGGAGACATCCCACAATATTTGAGGGATGGAGTAGTAGATATAGCCATCATCGGTGAGAATGTATTGATTGAAAAAGGCCAGGATATCAACTTTGTAGAACGATTAGGATTCTCAAAATGTAAAGTATCATTGGCCGTTCCTAAAAGTGAAGTCTATACTGATATGACCTACTTTGAAAGGAAAAGGATTGCTACGTCCTATCCTAATACGGTACAAAAATATTTCTCAGAAAAAGGGATTGACACCAATATTCACCTCATTAACGGATCCGTGGAGATTGCTCCTAATATAGGGTTGGCAGACGGGATTTGTGACATTGTTTCTTCTGGGAGTACCTTGTTTAAGAATAATTTGAAAGAAGTAGAAGTACTGCTCACATCGGAAGCCGTATTAGCAGTTTCACCTCAGATATCAGAGACATCACAGCAAATTTTGGAGAGACTGCAATTTAGAATTCAATCTGTGTTAAAAGGAAGGAATTCAAAGTATGTCTTACTGAACGCACCTAATGATAGACTGAATGACATTTTAAACGTATTACCAGGTATGAGAAGCCCCACAGTATTGCCATTGGCCCAAGAAGGGTGGAGCTCTGTGCACTCTGTCATCAGTAAGAATCAATTCTGGGAGATCATAGATGAATTAAAAACCAAAGGAGCGGAAGGGATTCTGGTCTGCCCCATCGAAAAAATGGTGCTTTAACCTTGAACTGTCATTCCAACCGAAGTGGAGCCTACCTGACGGCAAGGCAGGGAATCTCATCAAATCGATTTCTCAATCGCTTTTCAAGCTCATTTCGAAATGATACAATGATAATAAAACAAATGAAAACAATAAAATACCCAAAGAGAGAAGACTGGTCTAGCATTTTACAACGACCAACACAAACGGTAAAAGACATTGAAACTACAGTGGATCAAATATTTGACGATGTACAACGCAACGGAGATGCTGCCATTAGAAAGTATACTTCGATGTTTGATGGTGCATCCTTAAATGATTTTCAAGTGACCGCTGAAGAAATGAAAATTGCAGTATCGAGTGTATCAAAAGAAGTAAAGAAAGCAATCCAGTTGGCAAAATCAAATATCGAACGATTTCACCAAGCACAACAAACCGATCGTATTTTGGTGGAAACGATGCCAGGCGTTACATGCTGGCAAGAGAAAAGGGCGATTCAGAAAGTGGGGCTGTATGTTCCAGGAGGATCAGCACCTTTGTTCTCTACCGTTTTAATGCTAGCCATTCCAGCAACACTCGCTGGTTGCTCAGAAATAGTTTTATGTACACCTCCAAATGCTGAAGGTAAGATTGCTGACGAAATTTTATATACAGCTTCTTTGTGTGGTATAACCAGAATAGTAAAGGTTGGCGGCATTCAGGCCATTGCAGGATTAACATTCGGAACAGAAACCATTCCAAATGTATATAAGATATTCGGGCCTGGAAATCAATTTGTCACCGTGGCCAAGCAGATCGCCACAAAATATGGCGTTGCGATGGATATGCCGGCAGGACCGAGTGAGGTATTGGTGGTTGCTGATGATAGCGCAAATCCAGCCTTTGTAGCTTCTGATTTATTAAGTCAGGCTGAGCATGGTTCGGATAGCCAAGTTATCTTAATCTCTACTTCGAGTGAGTTAATAGCATCGGTGTCCGACGAACTACAAAAACAACTTTTAGAACTACCAAGAAAAGAGATTGCAGCAAGAGCCATTGAGAACTCTAAATCAATCCTAGTGGAAACTAAGGAGATCGCATTGGATATGATTAATGAGTACGGTCCAGAACACTTTATTATTTGCACTAAAGAGGATCAATATTTTATTGACATGATCATAAATGCTGGTTCTGTCTTTATTGGGAATTATACACCAGAAAGTGCAGGGGATTATGCTTCTGGAACCAATCACACATTGCCAACCAATGGATTTTCAAAAGCATATTCTGGGGTAAACCTAGATAGTTTTATGAAGAGTATGACTTTTCAGAAGATATCCAAACAAGGGTTGGAAAGTATTGGAAATGTCATTGAGTTGATGGCAGAAGCAGAAGGGATGCAAGCGCACAAAAATGCGGTTTCATTACGTTTAAAAGAGTTAGAATAATAATGAGAATGTCATTCCGACCGAAGTGGAGGAATCTCTTAGATTTCTCGACAGACCTGTCTGCCGACAAGGCAGGCTCGAAATGACAAATAGGAAAAGAACATGAATACAAAGATTCAAGAATTAGTAAGAGAAAATATTAGGAGCATGGAGCCTTATTCATCAGCAAGAGATGAGTTTAAGGAAGCTTCTGCAGAAATGATTTTTGTAGATGCCAATGAAAATCCTCTTGAAACTGGATTGAATCGTTATCCAGACCCTCAACAGATTCAAGTAAAACAAGTCTTATCAGCATTAAAAGGAGTGGCTAAGGAACAGATTCTGCTAGGAAATGGGAGTGATGAAGTGTTGGATTTGATCTTCCGAGTTTTTTGTGAACCCAAAGAGGATGTAGTAATCACCTTGTCACCCACCTACGGTATGTACAAAGTTTTGGCCAATACCAATGATGTGGCATTGCTAGATATTCCATTGTTAGAAGATTTTCAGCCCAACGTCGAAGAAATCCTTAACGCGCAAACTGAACAAACAAAGTTGTTGTTCTTGTGTTCACCGAATAACCCAACAGCGAATAGTTTTACCAGTGTATCGGTTGAAAAACTGATCAAAGAATTTAATGGAGTTGTTGTTATTGATGAAGCGTATATAGATTTTTCTATAGAAGCAAGTTGGCTGAACAGATTGAGTGAATTTCCAAATTTGATTGTTACGCAGACATTATCCAAAGCATATGGGTTGGCAGGAATACGACTGGGCGTGTGCTATGCGTCTTCCGAAATCATTGATGTTTTGAATAAGATGAAACCTCCCTACAACGTCAATCAACTAACACAAGAAGCTGCAGTAAAGAATCTTTTGAATCAAGACAAAGTGAAACAGGAGATAAAAGAGATTATTAAAGAAAGGAACAAATTAACCAGTGAATTAGAAGAAGTTGAATTTGTTGAGAAAATATATCCTTCTGATGCTAATTTCATATTGGTAAAAGTAGATGATGCCAATAAACGTTACGCGCAATTAATACAACAAGGAATTGTGGTACGAAACAGAAGTAATCAAGTTTTGTGTGAGAACTGCTTACGAATCACTGTAGGGACCTCAGAAGAGAATAGTAAATTAATAAAGATATTGAACGAATTGAATAAATAACGTCACACTGAATTCATTTCAGTGTCTCATGATGAGATTCTGAAACAAGTTCAGAATGACAACAATAAGATTATGAGTAAAAAAGTATTATTTATCGATAGAGATGGCACTTTGGTGATAGAGCCACCATTAGATTACCAATTAGATAGTTTTGAGAAATTGGAGTTTTATCCAAAAGTATTCGAGTATCTAGGAAAAATAGCAAAAGAGTTAGATTATGAGTTGGTGATGGTCACCAATCAGGATGGTTTGGGAACTAATAGTTTTCCTGAAAACACTTTTTGGCCAGTACATAATTTTATGGTAAAGACTTTTGAGCAAGAAGGCATTGTTTTCGAAGCACAAGTAATAGATCGCACTTTTGCAAGAGAAAATGCGTCAACGCGTAAACCCAACACAGGTTTATTAACTCAGTATTTTTCTAAGGAGTATGATTTGGAAAACTCTTTTGTTTTAGGAGATCGCATGACAGATATTGAGCTAGCAAAGAATCTAGGTGCTAAAGGAATATTTATCAATGATAACAGTACCGAGGGTGAAGATGCGTTGACAGTTGGCAAAAGTGAGTTGGAAAACTATATCGCTTTGGAAAGTAATGATTGGTCAGCAATTTATCAATTTCTAAAAGCCCAAGATAGAATGGGGAGTATTACTCGAAATACGAACGAAACCAAAATTCAAATCGACCTAAATCTTGATGGAAAGGGAAAAAGTGATATTTCAACAGGAATTTCCTTTTTTGATCACATGCTAGATCAAATTGCTCGCCATGGTCAGTTAGATTTAAACATTAAAGTTAATGGAGATTTAGAAGTTGATGAGCACCATACTATTGAAGATACAGCTATTGCTTTGGGAGAAGTGTTTGCAAATACTTTAGGAAATAAATTGGGCATTGAACGCTATGGTTTTTGTTTACCAATGGATGATTGTTTAGCTCAGGTAGCCATAGATTTTGGTGGTCGGAATTGGTTGGTGTGGGAGACCGATTTTAAAAGAGAGATGATAGGAAAGATGCCTACTGAAATGTTTATGCACTTCTTTAAATCATTCACTGATGGGGCCAAGTGTAACTTGAATGTTAAAGCCGAAGGAGTGAATGAGCACCATAAGATTGAAGCAATTTTTAAGGCCTTTGCTAAAGCGATTAAAATGGCTGTAAAGCGTGATGTAGAGAAAATGATTTTACCATCAACAAAAGGAGTATTATAAATATCATTCCGACAGAGCGAAACGACAAGGAATCTCATCAAATAGGTTTCTACATTCGTACGAAATGACAAATAAAAGAAAGAAAGAAATGAAACTAATAATTATCGATTACGGGGCAGGGAATATAAAAAGTATTCAATTTGCTTTTAAAAGGTTAGGGGTTGATGCTATTTTATCTAAGGATGTAAATGAGATTAAAGCTGCAGATAAAATTATCTTTCCTGGTGTGGGTGAAGCAAGTTCTGCTATGCAGAAACTAAAAGAATCTGGATTGGACATTATCATTCCAGAACTGACACAACCAGTTTTAGGGATTTGTTTAGGAATGCAGTTGATGTGCAATCAGACGGAAGAAGGAAAGACACAAGGACTGGGAATTTTCGATGTGGAGGTAAGGCGGTTTTCGAATGAAGTAAAAGTACCTCAGATGGGTTGGAATACTATTGAGAATTTGACATCTGATTTGTTTAAAGGAATTCCTGAAAATGAGTACATGTATTCGGTACACAGCTACTACGTAGAGAACACGACACTGTCAATTGCGAATACAGATTATGCACTGCAATACACCGCAGCTTTACAAAAGGATAACTTTTATGGAGTGCAGTTTCATCCGGAGAAAAGCGGAAATTCAGGAGAGAGAATTCTAGAAAATTTTTTAAAGTTATAAATATGTCAGTTCGAGTGATTTCAATTAATTGAAATCGTATCGAGAACAAAATAAAACATCTCGATACAAATTTGACACATCAAATTTACTCAATGTGACAAAACAATATTAAAATGAGAATTATACCAGCGATAGATATAATAGAAGGTAAATGTGTTCGACTCACCAAAGGCGATTACGATACAAAGAAAATATACAATGAGAATCCTTTAGAAATAGCAAAAGAGTTTGAAGATACTGGAATACAATATGTACATGTAGTTGACTTAGATGGCGCAAAAACAAGCCGTATTGTGAATTACAAAGTGTTGGAGAGGATTGCATCTAAAACCAACTTAAAAATTGATTTTGGGGGAGGATTAAAATCTGATGATGATGCAAGGATAGCCTTTGAATCTGGAGCAAATCAAATTACAGGAGGGAGTATAGCTGTTAAGAGTCCACAAACTTTTCAAGCTTGGATAGAAAAATACGGAAGTAATAAGATTATTCTTGGAGCAGATTGTAATAATGAAAAGATTGCAATTAGTGGCTGGCTAGAGGAAAGCGATTTGGAAGTCATTCCTTTTATTAAAGAGTATCGATCTAAAGGAATTGAGTATGTCATATGTACAGATATTGCTAAAGACGGTATGCTAGAAGGCCCATCGTTTAATTTATATGAACGCATTTTGAACAAGACTGTCATTCCGACTGAAATGGAGGAATCTCAGAGAGATCTTTCGATTGCGCTCAAGGTGACAGAAGGAATCAAGTTAATTGCTTCTGGCGGAATCTCAACTTTTGAAGAAATTCCAAAACTCGCTTCTCTCGGTTGTGATGGTGTGATTATAGGAAAAGCTATTTACGAGAATAGAATTAGTTTAAAAGAATTAGAACAATTTATAGTACAGAATTAGAATGTTAACAAAACGAATTATACCCTGTTTAGATATTAAGAATGGACGTACTGTAAAAGGTGTCAATTTTGTCAATTTGAAAGACGCAGGTGACCCGGTAGAACTAGCAAAACAGTATGCAGTAGTAGGCGCAGATGAGTTGGTTTTTTTAGACATTTCTGCCACATTAGAAGGAAGAAAAACCATGCGAGACATGGTGTTAAAGGTAGCTGCAGAAATCAACATTCCTTTCACCGTAGGCGGGGGAGTTTCTTCAGTAGAAGATGTTGATGCTCTATTGCGATGTGGAGCCGATAAGATTGCCGTGAATTCAGCGGCTATAAAAAGACCAGAATTAATTAATGAATTAGCAAATAAATTTGGAAGTCAATGTATTGTGGTTGCTATGGATGCTAAACAAATAGAAGGGAAATGGAAGGTATACTTAGCAGGAGGCACCATTCCAACCGAACTTGATCTATTTGAGTGGGCAAAAGAAGTGGAAAAACGTGGAGCAGGAGAAATTTTGTTTACCTCGATGGATCATGATGGAACCAAATCAGGATTTGCGAATGAAGCGTTAGCTAAGCTATCCATGCTAATTAATATACCTATTATCGCTTCTGGGGGTGCTGGTTCTGTCGATCATTTCGTAGATGCGTTTACGCTAGGGAAATCGGATGCGGCGCTAGCTGCTAGTGTTTTTCACTTTGGAGAAATTCCAATTCCTAAATTAAAACAAGAACTAAAGAACAATAATATAGAGGTTAGAATATAAAATAATATGTCATTTCGAGCGTAGTCGAGAAATCTCTTTGATGAGATTCCTCGTCGCTTTGCTCTGTCGGAATGACAAGAAAGAAACAAAATGAACATAGATTTTACAAAAAACGCAGATGGACTCGTTCCCGCTGTGATTCAAGATGCAAATACAAAGAATGTACTCATGTTAGGGTATATGAATACAGAAGCTTTTCTGAAAACGCAAGAAACAGGAAGAGTCACCTTCTTTAGTCGGTCAAAGAATCGTTTATGGACAAAAGGAGAGGAGAGTGGAAACTTTTTGAATGTGGAAAACATTGCAATAGATTGTGATAATGACACCTTACTTATTCAAGTTTGCCCAAATGGCCCCACATGTCATAAAGGAACGGATACTTGTTGGAATCAGGAAAATAAACAATCCTATGGATTTCTTTCTAACTTGGAGAATACCATATCGGAGAGAGTTGAAAATGCGGATGTATCAAACTCATATGTAGCTTCCTTATTTAAAAAAGGTATTAACAAAATTGCTCAGAAAGTAGGGGAGGAAGCTGTAGAGGTAGTCATTGAGGCAAAGGATACTAATGATATTTTATTTTTAGAAGAAAGTGGGGATTTATTGTTTCACTATTTACTGCTCTTACAAGCTAAAGGATATACATTGAATCATGTAGTAGATGTGTTAAAAGCAAGGCAAAAGTGATGTTATTTCTGATGAACTATACGTAATGTGGTTTCATACAAAGAAGTTTTGTACATTTTGCTTTTTAACCAAGCATAAAAGCTCATGACAAAAATATCTTCTTGGATCGAGGCTGTCCATTCAAAAGAACTTTCAACCTTGGTTCTAAATTCTTGAGAGGTGACACTGGAAGGATCTTTGTAATATTCTTCAATGAAAGAGAGATACGTGATTGCTCGCTGTTGACCAATATCTGCTAAGTGCTGGTAGTAGGATCTTTTAAAACTAAGTAATCTAGATTCGAAAAGTTCTAAATTTCCAATTTCAAGATGTAGAAGAATCTCTATTAAATTTTTCTTTATGGTCCATTCTTTACCTGCTTTTTCTATATACCATTTATCAGTATGATAGAATTTTGAGAATAAACGGATCGCTTTTTTCAATTCGTTTTTTTGAAAATAACACATGATTAAGCTCAGATAGATATCCAATAAGCTGGAAAGGTCAGGATGCTTTTTTGAGACAAAAGATTCGAAGATTTCAATAGCATCAAAAGAAGAATTAGTATAATTTTTATTCAGACCCATCAATAGATGATATTTTGCATTAAACGATGAGTAGTACTTTTTCTTTTTCAAGAGCATGTGTTCATGCATAAGAGCCAAATACTGAGAAGATTCTGTAAATTTCTTATTTCTGAAAAGCGTGTTTGCAATATGATAAAGTACGTAAATGTGATAATACAGCTGTTTCTCTTTAGATTTATGATCTTTTAATATTGTATATTTTGATAATAAAAATGGTTCAATCTTGAAATAATCTTTAGAGGCAAATGCAGAGAGACTTGCAATGGTTATTAATTGATATAAAGACTTGAAGGATAGTGCATCATCTGAGTTAATTTGATGCTCTTTAAAAGTATCTTCTACCAATAATTGAAAATCAATAGCTGCACCTTTATGAAGTACTTCTTTTATGTTCAATCGTATTTTAGCGTAGGCAATATTTAAGGCTTCATCTAAGTTGTAGAGGTGTTGGTTTTGCTTGAATTTCTCTATTAACGTTTCAATGTGTAAAGCCTGGTTTTTATAGGAATATTGAATTTTCGTATGATAAATTTCATTCAAAAGTGTATACAGTTGATGTTCGTTAGCAATTAATTCCGCCTTGTCTAAAATCTTATAACCCATTTTATAATGCCCTCTTGTAAAATAATTTCTTGCAGCCAAGACATATTTGATTATTTGCATATCAATAGACCCTTCATCTTCTATACTATTATTCGCAGTAAAGTCAATGATAGATTGATATAAACGCTTCCTTAATGCATATAAAGCTGTTTTGTTTGGTGATTTATAAATTTTCTTTGAAATCTCTTCAAAGGATAATTCTCCTTGCGAAATCAATCTAAATAATTGAATGTTCTTAGCATCCTTTCTTTTATTTTTCTTTTCCAAAAACAACGTGAACTGCTTTCCTTCCTCTTTAGAAAGTGTATGAATTATATCATCTAATCCAGTCATTATATCGTCCTTTTTAAATTTTAATACTCAGTAAATATATGTTTTTTACATATAATGGAATAAAATATATCGTCAGTTTTAAGGGAAATTTGTTTTTTGAAAACAAGTATTCGTTTGCACTTTTGTCTCGTAATCATTAAAACAAAAATTATGAATTATCAAACAACAGTTTCAACGAAAGAAGAGTTGAAATTAAAATCAAAAAAGAAAAAAAATGGAGCGTATGATCAGAAACCAACATCTGCATTTGTTGGAGCTTCGTGGTCTGTTTTGTTTATAGGAATGGTGTCTTATTGTGTGGGGCTATGGAATGCTGAAATGCTATTGAATGAAAAAGGATACTACTTTACGATACTATTATTTGGCTTATTTTCTGTCATCTCTGTGCAAAAAGCGGTAAGAGATAAACTAGAGAATATTCAGGTGACTGAAATGTATTATGGAATTAGCTGGTTTACGACCATAGCCTCTATTGTACTTTTGGTTATTGGTTTATGGAACGCAGATTTAGAGTTAAGCGAAAAAGGATTTTACGGTTTGGCATTCGTACTAAGCATGTTTGGAGCTATTACAGTACAAAAAAACACTAGAGATTTAGAGTTTATTAAGAATCATGAAAAAGAGAAGGAAGGTTAACAAAGTTGTTTTGTTGATTAGAAGGTGATTCACCTAAACCCTGCAAGAAAAACCTTGTGGGGTTTGAAATTTTACCACCAGATTAAAAAGAATTTTTGTAATTCACCATGCTGCGATTTTATCCAGCACATTGGAGAAAATTCTCTATCCAAATAGGGATCACATGTTGTTGCAAAATCTTTATAAGACATCCAGTTTACATTGGTATGCGGAACCATTAACCAATCTTTTTTATTGGGAATGTAGAATTTAGCTTCTTTAAATTTATGCAGACCTAAATCTTTATGATGAATATAGAATCCTACCACGCAATCTTTATTGATTTTTGAGAAGGACACATTTTTAGTATCCAATGGTATAAATAATTGAGCCTTGAAATAAACTTGTTGCCATATGGTCGAAGCATCAATAGGTATTGTTTTTAAATAATCTAGACATTCATCGCTATGAAGCAATGGTAGTTGCTTTTGTTTTAATTTATCCAATTTTTCCAGAAGACTATCTTTTCTGTTAGGACCTATCCAACAAGCTAGCTCGTCGTCTCCGATATCCGAATCATATATATAGAACTTATAAATAACCTCTAAATGAATAGGATTGCCATTTTGATAGAGCAAGCAATCTAATTCTCCTAGCGTAATCTTGTCTTTAGAGATTTGAACATTCTCAGCAATTACCTCTATAGATAAATCTTGAGAAAGTTGAAAGGAAACAAAACGCTCCACATATTTACCTAGTCGTTGTTTTGAATTGATTTCGATATCAAAAGAAATGGATTGATGTTCAATTTGAAACTGTGTCAAATTATAAACTGTATTAGAACTCCATAGAACAGGCGTCTTTAGAAAACCTTCGAAACGTTGTTGAGTTAAATTCAAGCGATAGATTTTATACTTATTTGTCATTTCGAATGAAGTGAAACGAATATGAGAAATCTAATTTAGAAAGAGATTTCTCGACTCCGCTCGAAATGACAATTTGATAGTTTAAAAATACAATTATCTTTTTGTACATTGAGCTTCCAAAAAATAATGTCATGCAATTCGAGAAATCTAGCCTTCAGTTTTTAAAAGACCTTAAAAAAAATAATAACCGCGATTGGTTTGCTGAACAAAAACCTACTTTTAAAAAAGCGCAAGATAATGCCAAAGCATTCTACGCTGCTATACGCGAGAAGCTAGAAGCACATGATGAGATAGATAAGTTTAAATTGTTTAGAATTTATAGAGATGTTCGTTTCTCAAAAGATAAGACGCCTTATCAACCTCATTTTGCGGGTTCTTTTTCAAGATCAGGAAAAGCGCTACGCGGAGGGTATTATTTGCGTATTCGTCCTGGAGAGAGCTTTTTGGCAGGCGGATTTTGGGAACCTAATAAAGAAGACCTATTTAGAATTCGTAAAGAAATAGAACTAGATGCATCAGAAATGCGTGCGATTCTAGTAGAAAAGAATTATAAGAAATACTTTGGAGGAGAATTTGAAGGGGCAGAATTAAAATCTGCACCTCGTGGATTTGATAAGGAACATCCCGATGTGGATTTATTACGTAAGAAAGGCTATATCGCTGTGCGTAACTTTACAGATGCAGAAGTGCTAGATCCAAATTTCTTACAAGAATTGGATAAAACCTATAAAGCTTTGCGTCCATTTTTCGATTATATGAGTGATGTATTGACGACCAATTTGAATGGAGAGAGTATTATATAGCTTCTGATCCAATTGTTCTTTTTAGCTAGATTCATTTACTCTTCGTTTAATTTATCTTCTATTAAGCGAATAAATTTTTCTATATCACTTTTAGAAGTAGGGTAGTTTGTTTTGCTTAGTTGTGTAGCTACACCTAAGTACTGCAATAATATGTTTTGAAATTGCCTAGATTTTAAAATAGATTTATTGCTGTGAGTCTTTGATGAATTGTTAATATCTAAAAACCCTTCAGATAAATTATAATTATCAAAAATAGTTTTTAACGAACCATTAGCTTCCATAAAGTTTATAGACTTGTCTAATGATTTACGAACTACAAGTTCTTGTAGTTTTAATGTCTGTATTCTTCTATCCCAAGACCTTAAAATGGTTCTGATACTATCATTTTGAATATCTTTTAAACTGTTGGAAGAAATGAATTCACCATAAGCAACATTTTCATAATCTACTTCTATAGATCTTGTTAGCGGCAAAAATAAAAGCGCTGACAAATTGGACTCGCCAATTTTTTCTAAGGAAGCGGGAGAACTCATCAGATTTGACAAATCTTTAATATTTGATATTATTTCAGATAAAATTTTGTCTTCCTCTGCAAGCGTTTCTAAATTATTTTCAAGTTCTTCTTTCAGTAATACCAGGTGGTTTCGTTGCTTTTCTTGAGCATCAAAAGTTTCTTTTTTACCGTTTAAATACAACGCAATTAAAATACCAATAACCACCAAAATGATTTCACCTGTGGCATAAACGAAGTATTTACCAAAGTTCTTTTTTGTTACCGTGTTAAATCTAATCTTTCTAAAAATCTTCATGATTGTTTTTTATTGGTTGTCTAATTCGTCACGGATTATTTTATACTGATCCTTTCGTTCCTTTTTAATTCTTTGAGATTTATCTTTTGCAGCAGATTGGCTCTTATCAGATTTAAATGACATATGATTTTCTGTTAGCCAAGAACCTTGTTTAATCATAAGCCCATTATAGCGACAATCAGAATACCCACAGTTATGTTTGGAATAGTTGCCAAAATTCCGATGCTTTATTTTTTTATCGGAAAGAATTTTTTCCTGATTCTTCCTAATATCATCCCAAATCTGTCTTTCATCAGCTCGAGTCAATTCTCTCCCTAGTGTTATTAAGTCAAAATACGTTCTTGGATCCTTTAACTGATAGAAATTAAAAGTCTTTTCAAAAAAACCATTGGCATAATCTCGAATGTAAGTTTTGTCGGAGAGTTCTAGTTTTTCATTCTCACAGATAGACCTGTACAAACCTAAAGTATTAAAGTCCGTATATTTTTTATGATTGTCAATGTAGTGGAGATATTCACTTTTGCTCAATTGATTAAATTTCTTTCCTATTTTCATTTTCTGAAGACTTGTTTATATATGCCTATGGTAGTGTACCATCCAGCCAATGGATAATATTCAATAATAATTGGTAATTCTGCGGAGCAATGGGGTTATTCATTCCCATTCTAATTTTTTTAGGTCCAGCAATTTGAGCAGAGAACATAGCTGCTTCTCCAAAAACGACTATTCTTCCTTTTCCGAATTTTTTATAAGCTCCTTGTGACCACCCTTTTGGATTACGTACTTTGGTCGTTTCATCAAATACCCAAGCTTGTTTTGGAAGTAAATTGACAAAACCTTTTTTAAAAGTTAAAATAGACGTGGCATCAGAGGGGATTTTAAAAGCTTGTCCGGTAAAAGTAACTACTTCCTGAACTGACTCTGAATCATTTCTACCCGTCGTAATAGGGTTCTTTGAAAGTGTTCCTTTCTTTAGATTAAAATATGCAGGACCTCTTTTTACTGTATCTAGTACAAAACCATTAGAGAATTCAAAACCAAAGCTTTTAGCAAGATCCTTGGCCGCCCCAGCCATAGGCATATGGTCTGCAATTAAGAATAAACTTCCCCCATTGCCCACCCATGTTTTAACAGCTTCTATTTCAGTCTTTGTAAATGCAGATGGATTGGGTAATGACCAATTTCTAATATTAGTTTTATGAAGGGCATTTGAGATCACTAAAATGGTTCCTTTAGATAATTCAGATTTCTTAAATGTTCCTTTAAAAGCTTTAACCTTATATCCATCTCTTTCCAATAGATTGGAAAAAGACTTGTAGCGCCCGTTCTTAGTATGAAAATTATGATGACCTTCATCAATAAACACCACGGGCCCATTACCTGTAAGATATAATGAGTTTTTAATTAAAGGAGTATACGTAGTGTCTGCCACCTGCTGAGAAAAGCTCCAATGAGTAACTATGAAAAAAAGCAAAAAGAAGAGACTTCTCATTAAGTATGTATTATTTGACTTTGTATAAAAGTAGAAAAAATTAGAAAGTTATTCTTTAAATTTAAAAACCTTTTGCAATCGCATCGACCAATTCATGGTATGTACTCCAAGAAGTATAAACTTCTTTAGCCCATAACAAGATCATTTCTTGACAATCAGTTTCTGTTTTTGATCTTGTAAGTATGTCCATGGTTGTAATGTTTCCTCGGTGTAAGAGAGCGGGAGATTCTAAAAACTCTTTGGGCTGATGTTTTTTATAGACATTTAAATGGTCACTGAGTTTAGGAGATAGAGAATACGTCCATTCAATTTTATAATGAAATATTAAGTGCAAGCGGGTTAAATGAAAATGATTACTCCATCTCCCATGAATTTCTGAGTGCTGCAATGCATGCGCATCAACACTTAAAAAACGATACAGATGATTGTGCTCTTTAGCATAATCCAACTGTTTAAATCCTAGATTGAATATCTCTACACACTCATGGACACCTTTAATGGTTGATGCACCGCAAAACTGACAGGATCCATCATCGAAAAGGACAACTCCATTTTTCTCGGCTATGTCAATATAGGTTTGCATTTGTGTTTTTGAGGATTAAATGTATAAAAAAAAGAGCCTTTAAGGCTCTTTTAATCAATTTCTTGCTAGACTATTAAATTTGACTCATACCACCATCTACCTCAAGTTCGATACCATTGATATATGATGCACCGTCAGAAGCTAGGAACAAAACTGCGTTGGCAACTTCATCCGAAGACCCAAATCTTCCCATTGGATTTGAAGCAGCAAAACCTTTTCCCATTTCTGCAACTACTTCTTCTGGTAATCCCATTTTACTATAAATTGGTGTCTCTATAGGGCCAGGTGCAACTGAATTTACACGAATGCCTCTATCTTTTACCTCACTTGTTAAGACACGTGCATATGCTCTTAGTGCACCTTTACTAGCTGAATATATAGCTAAGCCATCAAAACCTTTTTGATGTACAATAGAATTGGTAAATAAAATAGTTCCACCATCATTCATATGAGGCAAAGCTTCTTTTACGGTTAGAATAGGTCCCTTTACATTAATATCAAATATTTCATGATAATGGGCTGCTGTAATATCCGTAGTAGGGGTAGGAGGGGCAATACCTGCGTTTAAGAATAAGATATCAATCTTACCGTATTTTGTAGTTGCTTCTTGGATAAGACGAACGTTGTCCTCATCATTTGAAACATCACCAATGAAAGTAGTGAAGTCTCCAGATAAACCTTGGGTTGCTGCTGTGAGTGCGTCCGCGCGCCTTCCAGTTAGAACTACTTTTGCTCCTTCTTGTAAAAATAATTTAGCAGTAGCTAATCCGATACCACTATTTGCGCCAGTTATTATTGCGACTTTATTCTGTAATGTACTCATTTTGTTGTTTTATTTGAAACGAACGTTTCATATTTATTTAAAAAAAATTAATTTAACACAGAAAGTATAGTGTCTACAATACTCTCATAATCTCGTTGCTCACTCAATAAAATTCCAGTAATCCGTATACCCTGTAACGATGTAAATAAGTACATGGCATAGGCTTTAGCAGATTTATATGTATTAATTGTTCCTTCAGATTGCCCCTTGACAATCAATTCTTCGAAAAGCTCTTGCATATGCTCAAGATTGTTTACTAAGAAACTTTTGATTTCTACATCCTGATTGGCCATTTCAGTAGTACAGTTACTTATAAAACACCCATTTATCTTTATGTCTGGGCTTGTTGCAAAAATCTTCCGAATAGATTCCTTTGGATCTGTTGAGTGGATTAATACTTTTTGAATCGACTTGCGTGCCGTAGCGCGATATACTCGTAAACTTTCTTGATACAGTTCTTTTTTATTACCAAAAGAATTATAAATACTAGATCGGTTTAATCCCGTTGCATCTACAAGGTCTTGCATAGAAGTAGCATTATATCCTTTCTCGTGAAAGAGTTTAATAACATTCTCTAATACATGTTCTCTATTAAAAGTTTCTACTTTTGGCATTTTATTTGAAATGAACGTTTCAAAATTAAACAAAATATGAATACAAAAACAAAAAAGATTGTTAAAATTTATCGCAAGTGCAATCGTACTTCCCTTTTCAAGAAAATATAAGTAATTAAAGTTGCTAGTACATCGGCAATAGGGAAGGAGTACCATACCCCATCAATACCAAAAAACTTAGGCATGATATAAACCAATGGAATTAAGAAAACACCTTGTTTCAATAAAGTTAATAATAACGCAGGTAAAGCTTTTCCCGCTGCCTGAAAATAAGCAGAACCAATTAATTGTGTGGTAATTACGGGAGTTGCTAAAAAAGCAATCCACAACGCATGTGGTGTTTTAGCAATCAAATCGGCGTCTTTGGTAAAAATACTAGAAACAGTTTCTGGAAAGGTCACAATGAATAAAAAAATCACGGTAGCTACGGATGTTCCATAGATAATGGCGGTTTTAATAGTTTCTTTCACACGTTTCGCGTCTTTAGCACCATAGTTAAAACCAGCAATAGGCAAGAACCCTTGTGTAACTCCTAAGACCGGGAATAACGCAAACATCATAACTCTATTAATGATTCCATAAATAGCAATGGAAATCTCTCCTCCATATTTGAATAGGGTATAATTTAATATGATAATCAATAAACTTATGGTTCCTTGTCTGATGATAGTGATACCTCCGAGTTGGACAATCTCCTTTACGATAGGGAAATCTAAAGCAAAATCTTTAATGTTGATGACGAGCTCGCTCTTTTTAGATAGGAAAAATCCAAAGATAAAAAGTCCGCAAACCGCATAAGAAATAGATGTAGCTAATCCAGCTCCATACATGCCCATATCCAAGACCTTGATAAAAATGATGTCTAGGATTATATTGGTAATTGCAGGAAGAATCATCGCATACATGGCGTATTTGGGTTTCCCTTCTGCACGAATCACAGGGTTTCCCATCATCGCAAAAGCTAAAAAAGGCACGCCATATAAGACCACGTGAAAGTATTCTGTAGCCGGTAATAAGATATCTCCGTTTGCACCAAATAGTTCTAGTAAGGAATTGCACATAAAGATTCCGATCAATACAAAAAAGACGGATAGCCCAAGCGTCATACTAATCTGATTTCCAAAGACTCTAAACGCTTTTTCTGGATTCTTAGCGCCTAATGCTCTAGAAATAATGGAGCTTCCTCCAATCCCAATTCCCATCCCAATAGACGAGATTAAGAAAACAATAGGTAATACTACAGTAATGGCAGCAATGGCCAGTACGCCAATCCATCGACCCACAAAAATAGTATCAACAATCATGTTCAAAGACATGACCAATATACCAATAGAGGCTGGTACAGCTTGCTTAATTAAAAGCTTGCTAATTTTTTCTGTTCCTAAAGTATTTGCAAGTTCGGTCATCGTAGGTACTGCAAATATGAATGATTAAATTGATTTTTTAAATGTCATCTAAAACATTTAGGGGAATCTTAACATATCGGTCATTTTACCTAAGTTTGTATACATGGATTACATGAACCCTATTTTTTCTAAAGAGCGCACAGTAGTTGCTGGTGAAATTGATTCGCTACAACATGTGAATAATGTAGTATACTTATCATGGATACAGGATATAGCAAATAATCATTGGGAGGAATTAAAACAAGGACATGATACGGAAGGGTATGTTTGGGTTGTAGTACGTCACGAGATCGATTATCTGCGTCAAGCGATATTAGGAGACGTTGTAGATATCCGTACTTGGGTAGGTGAAACGGCTGGAGTGAAATCTGTTCGTCATGTTGAAGTATTGAGAAAAGGAAAACTTCTTGTAAAATCACAAACTACATTCTGTTTATTAGATACAAAGACCTTTAAACCAGCAAGAATTACCGACAATATCTTAGCAGTTTTAGCGCCTAAATAGTCTATCTTTGCCGCATAAATTAAACTTGTGGTATGTCAAATTTTTCATCTTTAGGAATTCAAAAATCTTTTATAAAATCTATTAAAGAGTTAGGAATCATGGAGCCTACAGAGATACAGGAAAAAGCAATCCCTGTGTTGTTAAAAGCTCATACTGATTTTATTGGATTAGCACAGACAGGAACAGGAAAAACGGCTGCTTTTGGTTTACCTATTTTAGAAAAGATAGATACTGATAAGAATGCTATTCAAGCCTTGATTTTATCGCCTACCAGAGAATTGGTACAACAAATTAAAAAACAGTTGTTTAAGTTTACAAAGTACCATGATCAAAAGATATTTGTGGAAGGAGTGTATGGTGGAGAGAAGATCGAACGTCAGATTCATAATTTAAAAAGAACTACACATATTGTTGTTGCCACTCCGGGAAGGTTAATTGATTTAATAGAACGTGGAGAAATCAACCTTAAAAGCATAAAAACATTGGTGTTGGATGAAGCAGATGAAATGCTGAGTATGGGTTTTAAACAGGATCTCAATAGAATATTAAAGTACACTTCAGGAGACCGAAATACCTGGTTGTTCTCTGCAACCATGCCTGAGGAAATCAAAAGGATTATTAAGACCTACATGAATGTCAATGCTCCTAGAGTGGAAATTAATAGAGAATCTTTGGTGAATTCTAATATCCGACATCAGTATGTAAGAACTACGCTTAAAGAAAAGACGGACAATATTACCAGTTATTTAGATAAGAGATCTTCTGATCGAGGAATTATTTTTTGCAGAACGAAGGCTGGTGCTCAAAGCTTAGCAAAACAATTATTAGAGGAAGGATTTTCTGTAGGAGCGTTAGAAGGAGACATGCAACAGAAGGAGAGAGATAAGGTAATGCGTGCTTTTAAAAATGAAAGTTTGCAATATTTGATATCTACAGATGTTTCTGCTCGTGGTATCGATGTAAAAGGCTTAGAGTTTGTGATTCATCATCAATTACCTGAAAAACTAGATTATTATACGCATAGAAGTGGTAGAACGGCAAGGGCAGGTAAAACTGGAGCTTCAGTAGCTTTTATTTTACCCAATGAATTGCAACGAATTCATGAGATTCAGCGCGAACTGAACATTAAATTTAATGAAGTGACCGTGTAATGACCATCATATATGTTTTAGATATCATTGGGACTTTTGCATTTGCCATCAGTGGTGCTTTGGTAGCATCTAAAAAAGAGTTCGATCTTTTTGGAGTGATTATCATTGCTTTTGTTACCGCAGTCGGTGGTGGTATGTTAAGAGACGTCCTAATCAATGCGCATCCTATTAATTGGATTGGGGACCTAAATTATATCTGGACTATTTTGGCTGCTGTTACCTTTACCTTTTTATTTAAGAGTAAGATAGCTCCATTAAGTAAAACCATGTTTTTGTTTGATACTATTGGTATTGGAGTATTTACCCTACTAGGCATACAGAAGGGTCTAGCTTTTGAATTACATCCTTTTGTGGCACTGGTTATGGGTATGGTTTCTGCGGTAATGGGAGGTGTCGTAAGAGATGTATTGACCAATGAGGTGCCTTTGATATTTAAAAAAGAGATTTATGCTTCGGCATGTTTACTTGGAGGTATTGTATATTTAGTTATGAATTATTTAGGACTTTCGGAATGGTTTCAGTTCTTCGCCACAGTACTTACGGTAATCATCATTCGCTTGTTGGCGGTTAAGTATCATTTACAACTACCTAAGATTAAGGATGATATATTCGGAAAGACCACATAAAACAATAATCTATGGGTGCATTACACTTTAAAAATCTTGCTGAGTTCAAAGCTATGATAGGAAAGGAGCTTCCTAATTCGGAATGGCTTACGGTAACTCAAGAAATGATTAATGATTTTGCAAATGCCACTTTGGACAAACAATGGGTCCATATTGACGAAGCTAGAGCTGCTAAAGAGTCACCATTTAAAAGTACCATTGCTCATGGATTTATGTCTTTGTCGTTGTTATCAAAAATGTTAGAAGACTTAATTACTATTGATAGTGTGAAAATGGCGTTGAATTATGGGTTAAACTATGTTCGCTTTCCACATCCCGTTCCAGTAAATAGTAAGTTACAAATGCAATCTTCTATTAAAGATATAGAAGATCAGCAAGGAGGTGTCAAAATTACTTTTCAGTGTAAAGTTGTGATCGAGGGTATTGAAAAACCAGCTTGTGTTGCTGAATTTTTAGGAATGATGTTTGAATAAAAAAAGCACCTCTATGAGATGCTTTTTTATATTTATAAAATCTTGGCTAGGACAGCCATCCATTTACCTTTGCTTTTTTCGAATACATATATAAAAATATGGAAATAATAGGTATTGCTATAAACATGATATAATTAAAGGTAGTATAATACTGTAGTTCACCAGTAATCAATAAAGCATTTATGGTTTGAATTAATACAGCCACCATACTTATAAAGAATAAAGTAATCGCTAATTTTCTTCTCATTAATAATAAAATACATGCTAGCGTTGATCCAAAAACAGCAATAGCAAATACGGCGGTATACCAAGTAGGAGCTTCCAGTGCCATCTTTAGAAGCTCAGGAGTATCCGCAAACATTTCTTTGAAAGAATCTGTTTTATAAGCTTGTTGAATATATGCATTAACACCCATGGCGTTCCACAATAGGGCAATTATTCCTATAACCCAAAAGGCTGCTCCTGGTTTGTTAGAATCTGTTGTCATAATTAAATAATAAATTTTGGTTAATGATTTCAAGTTACTAAATTATTTTTAGAAATAATTTGGTGCTTTACAAAATGTAAAGTATATTTGTCATTAAATAAAGTAAACTTGTCAAATTGTAAAAAAATATATCATGAATAAAAAATCATTATGTGAGAGAGAAAGAAGTAAGTTGGAGCGAATGAACAAGTTTCAATTGTCCAATAAATATAAGAAAATCGGATACTACATTGCATTTGGAGCCTTTGGTTTGATGATTGCTAAGAAATTCTTTGAAGAACCAGAATGGGTAAAGTCAGTTTTAAAATGGTTACTGTTAATAGGAATGCTCGTTATTTCCTTGGCTAAAGAAAAAATTGAAGATGAGTATATTGATAGCTTGCGTTCTCAGTCATACAGATTGGCTTTTATTTTGGCTATCGTTTATTCTTTAGTTCAACCTCTTATTAATTATGGTGTCGGAGTTCTATTTGATGCCAATGAAAAACTAGAAGGATTTAATTATTTCCAGGTGCTGTTCTTTATGCTGTTAGTACAATTATTCTTTTTCTTTCAACTTAAAAGATATAATAAGTAATGAAGAATACGCTTAAAGTACAACGCGCTATTAAGGATTTGACTCAAGATGATCTAGCAAAGAAAATAGGAGTCTCTCGCCAAACTATTAATTCTATTGAAAAGAATAGATATGTGCCTTCCACAGTGCTAGCGTTAAAGCTATCAGCTGTTTTTGAAATTTCAGTTAACGATTTTTTTGAATTAGAAAGTGATGATTAAAATACTCATACTATTAAGCCACATTATAACCATACTACTAATTACAATGTTTTTATAAAATTATTTCAAAAGAAAATTATCTAATAATCTTCTTTTGAAATAACTCTTTACCATTTTTAGAAACACCTTTTAGAATATAGATTCCATTTGCTAGATTGTGTACTTCAACATCTAAAGAACCATTATGGTTGGTCATTTTAGTAGTGTAGATCATTTTACCAGTTAAAGAAAACAGTTGAACATGAATCTCTTCTAAATAAGAAGTTTGAATGGTCACTGCGTTCTGTGCAGGCACTGGATATACTCTAGTAGTATTCTGAATACTCACATTTTCGGTACTTAATGTACCTGTAAAATATTGTTCCGCCAAAGCAAAAGCTTCTTTTCCAATTTTATCACCAATAATCCTACCTCTAATATCATCGATAGGAGGGTGGATTCCTCCCCAAATTCTGGACAAGCTAGTTTGGTCAGAAGCATCTCTGTAGGTTGCCCATTGTAGAGTAAAGCTTTCTGAAGGACCTTCTTCAAATACTAGAAAATCATTTTGAGTTACCTCGAAAGTTCCCATTCCTCCAGGGAAGAATGCATCTCCAGTTAATAACGTTAATACTTCAGAGGCAGCTCTTGAGAATGTTGAATGCCCTGATACATAACCTGCAAAAGGAGGTGTTACAAATGTTGGTCTTTGGTAAGGCCACCATTGAGTGCCAAGAATCCAATCTACTCCAGCAATATCAGTATCAGGGTCCGAAATAAAATCTGGCCCTTTCCAGGACATGACTTTAATTTTCCCTACATTTTCATCGTTGGTTCCTGCCAATGGATCACCAGTTTCAATAAGTTCGATTATCCCAGGCACCAAAGGTAAACCATGAGGATCAAAACTAGCTAAATTAGGATCTGTACTTTGCCCTTTACCTGCCATATAGCGAATAGCAGAGATAGGTCTTATATAATCATAATATCCTTTAATACCCCAAGTATTTACAGCAGCATCATGCATGGCTCCACCTAGTATTAAATATGATTTTATATCCCACTCAAGATCACTTAATATAGGGCCTTGACCACCAAATTTCTTAACAGTTTCTGTATGATCACTTACATAATTCATAATCGTGAACCAATGCCCTGGAGGTGTTTCAGAATCTGGTCCGTCTGCCCAAAATTCAGCCAATACCCTGGCGTAATCAGCTCTTTTGATCATTTGCTGTGCGTAGGGTGCATTTGTAGATGGGTTTATTGTATGCCCAGTTCCAGCATCACCACCATTTGTAAAATTGTAAAATGATTTATATTCTTCAAAAGTTTCTGGAAAATTTGTAATATCAACATTACCAATAGCTCCAGGAGAAATATCAATCAGGGTATTGTCCGCAGGATCTAAATGTGCAGACCATGCTATGACTAATGCAAAATGCCACTTATAAGGGTCCTCAATACCATTTTCAACCGAGTTTTCTATATAAACTGGAGCACCAGGGTTATTATATACATAACAATCAAAGTCGCTATTAATAATTTCTAAGTCACTAGATTCTAAACAAAAAGGAGTTACCTGACCCCATTCTGGACTTAAAAAATCTGGAGTATTTTGAGGCGTAATATTTCCAGCTTGATCTATATATACATCAAAAGCTAGAGGCTGCCATCTATTGGGATCTATTGAAGTATTATTTTGGTACAAATCCAGAATTAATGGATCATTTATTGGATCATAGTATTGATTGTCGTATTCATCTATTTCATTTGCACCGTCTTGCATTCCGAAGCCAATCATTTTTTCTGCAAAATAATTCCCCAATGCTGCATAAGAACCACTTGAATAATCGGTTGAAGTGAAAGTGACATCATACCCATATGACTCGAACAGCGTGGTAAATGATGCAAGTGTAGTGGCCGCATTTGGTGAATTAGCAAATCTATGCGTCAATAATCTATATATAGCATAACTCATGATTTCATGCGTTGCAGTATCGGGGTCGCTAGGAGTAGTAATACTGTTGAAATTTACAGTATAACCACCAAAATTCTTTCCTAAGAACAGTGTTTCTGCGGTATTGTTAAAAACGGCCCATGAGTCGTACATTAATATAGCACTGTGAAATAGGTTTCGCGCATGTACCGTGGGTCGAGCAAAATCTTTTCTAATAGCTTCTAATAATTCTTCATTCCATTCTCTAGCCACACTATGTTGTGCATTTCCTTTAATAGGAAATAACAGTGAACATAGGATTAGTATAAGTCCAAGTTTTTTCATTGCATTCAGTTAGTTGATGTAAACTTACTAAAAATGCTGAAAATAGAATGAGAAAACACCTAATTATTAGGGTTAGAAAGTGTTACAAATAGTTTAACCTTTGTATTGAAAAATTTATTCTCAAGAGATACTGCTTTTAAACGGGCCTCCATTAGTTTAGACTCTCTTGAATTAACTAAGAATAATGAACTTTCGCCTATGCTAAATTTACGCTCTTCGGCGGATAACATTTTTTCGTAATCTTCAACAATTGTTTTATTCACACTATTCTGCTCCGTAAATGACGCCAGTTCTGACTGAATTCCAGAGATCTTGTTTTGAATATTCAATCGAGTGGCATCTATCTCATATCTTGTATTCTGTAATTTGATTTTAGCAAATTGTAGGTTACCTCGTTCTTTCCGTAAGAACAGTGGAAATCGAACTGACAGCCCACTTTTATAGGCAGAAGTTGAGTAGGAGGAAAGGAGGTCTGGAGTTTCTGTTAGAAAATTGTATTGTAGATCTATTTTAGGTAATAATTGATTTATCTTGAGGTTTCTATCTACTTTCAAGATTTGATATTTGTAATCCAATGACAACAACTTAGGATGGTTGTCTAGATTCGTTAAATTATCATTAAAAGTACTTGTTCCTAATGTTGCATCTATTTCATCTGTTGCATTAACCTGAGGAATGACTCCATCTTGCAACTCTAAAGGAGCTAGATTTTTCAACCATAGAAAATTGGAAAGTTCAAGTGTAGCTTGTGTAAACTTCACCTTGGCTTTTATGAGATCTAACTTTCTTGTGTTTTTCGTAATCCTAGCTTCTATGCTATCAATAGCGGCCATATCGCCATTTAGAACGCTGCGTTTTATACTATTGAATCTAAACTCGGCATTTTGTAGGAAGTTCTCATATATTGTTACTTCATTATATTTTTTTAGCCAGTTTAAATAACTTTTAGCTGCTTCAGAAAGAATTGCGCTCACTAGAATATCTCTATCCGCTTTGGCTTGTTGTTTAAATAACTTTGCTTGTTTAACAGCAGCCATTCTTTTATTAATAAGTAAGCCTTGTGCAAGTGAAACTGAAATACCTGCGCTGTATAATCCATTCGCTGGGATACTGGTTTCAGGATTCAAGAAGGACCCATCATTTTGCTCAAAGTTTGCTTTAAGCTCTATACCATACCATGTGGGTACTTTAAAGGTTGCATCTAATTTATTATAATATTCTGTATTCTTAAATACCTTTTTCTCCGTGTCAATGGCAAGCTTAGGGTCGAACATTCCACGAGCTTTCATTAGTTTTGCTTCTCCTTCATTAATCACCAAGTTAGCCTGCTTCACTATAGGGTGAAACTTTTTTACATATCCAATATACTCGCTAAAACTTAATACTGTTGAGTTTAAATCTTGGGCAGTTGTAGTATTAAAAAAAGAAAGAATAGCAACACAAAAGGTTAAGAATACTTTATTTTTTTGAATCATTTTTCATAGATTTTTTAGATTGATAATAATTAGGAGGGAAGCCATTCAACTTTCTCCATAGTTCAAACCAAATAGGTACATCTTTTAACAATGCCATTGTTCTGGCGCCAGAACCTACTCGTATGGCTTCTGGCCATATAGGACTCTCTTTATCCGGAGCAATAAGCACTCTATATTTACCATTTTCACTGATGAAATTCTCAACTGCCACAATTACGCCAGTGAAAGTTCCATACGAGGCATTGGGCCAACCGCTAAAAACAATAGCAGGCCAACCATCAAACTGAATTTGAACTTTTTCTCCAACATGTATTAATGGAAGATCAATGGGTTCAATAAAAGTTTCTACTGCTACTTCATAGTTCGCTGGCATAATCCCAACAAGGCGCTCTCCTTCTTTAAAAGTTTCGCCTAGGCCTGCCCTCAATGCTTTATTAATATATCCATTTTGTGGTGCTTTTATATAATAAAGGTCACTACGTTTGCTATAGTTGGAATAAGAGTTTTCTAGTTTGGTAACTTGAGCTTCTGTATCAAACTGACCTGATTGAGCAGTAAATTTGTTACTCTCAGCTTTAGATATTTTTTCTTTATAGGATGCGTCAATACGATTTAATTCTATCTCTGCATTTAGAACTTCGTTTTTACTTGTCAATAGCTTGTTTTCCATTGAAACTTTTTTGGCTGTGCTTGCCTGTAGCTTGAGTTTTTTGTCCTCAACATCTCTTACAGCTTTTAGACCTTCTTTTTCTAATGAAACCGTTCGATCGTATTGTTTTTTAGCAATATTTAGATTAATCTTTGACGCTTCAAAATCAATACTGTCACTAACTACTTTTAATTTGGACTGAGCGAGTTTATTCTTTGCTTGAGCTGTCTTTAAGAGTTGCTCTTTCTTTAATGCGGTAATCTGATTCTCTAAGGATTGAACTTTATCTTCGTAGGAACGAACAGATTTGCTCTTAGCGTTGATTTGTTGTTGTGTCCTTTCTTTAAGTTTTGGGTCAAAATAGGCATTCTTTACTTCGGATATAAAAAGAATAGTGTCTCCTTTCTTAACAAAATCCCCCTCATTAACATACCATTTTTCTATTTTTCCTGGAATTGGAGATTGAATAGTTTGTGGCCTCTGACCAGGTTTTAAGGTAGTTACATTTCCTGTACTAGTCACGTTCTGTGTCCATGGCAAGAATAAAACAATGAACAGGATCAATGCAAATGCGATTAGGAATCTATTGAAATAGACATAATTCCTTTTAAAGAATACCTTCTTGCCAGATTTAAAACCTGAGAGATCTACTTTTTTATTTAATTTATTATGAGAAATGTTCAGCATAATAGGATAATTTAAGTGTTTAACTTTCCTTTTTCTAATGTGATTACTCTGTTACATTTTGAAGACCAATCTTTATTGTGACTTACCACAATCAATGTCCATGGTCTTTCTTTTGAAGTTAGAAACGACATGATTGTTTGTGTTTCCTTTGGATCAAAATATTCTAAAGGTTCTTTTAGAATGAGCAACTTTGGTTTTCTTATAATGTTCCTTGCCAGAATGATTTTTTTAGAGATCGTATATGATATTTGCTTCCCTTCTGGATATACAATAGTCTTAAGACCCTTCGGTTGCTGTTTAACATATTCATGTAGACCTGCACTGCGAACTGCCCAGTCGATTTCTTCAGGTGAAAGAGTCAGGTCACCAAATGTAATATTGTCAACAATAGTACCTTCGAATGGAGTATCTTCTGTTAGAGATTGTCCAATATTGAACCTGTAGTGATTCAAATTTATGGATGTCAGTGATTTATCATTTACATAAATAGCTCCATGAGTTGGTTCAAGCACTCCGGCTATAAGTTTTAGTAGCGATGTTTTTCCAGACCCATTTTTTCCTTGAATTAAGAGCGAGTCTCTATTGGAAATACTCAGATTAATCTCTTTTAAAATATGCTCACTTACATTTTCAGGATTATAAGAAACATTAGATAGCTCTATATTAATATTGTCGAATTTAGGCGTTTCTCCTTCCTGAGATTCCAGTTTTTTATCGACTACCTGCCCAATTTTCTCCAATGAAGTTAATACATCATAAAAGGATTCTAAACCTAAAATGAGTTTTTCGACAGAACCGATTACTAAAAGAATAATAATCTCTGCGGCTACGAATTGCCCTATGTTCATTTGCTGATTGATTACTAAAATACCTCCAATGATTAATAAACCGGCAGTAACTAAGACTTTGAAACCGATCATTTGAATGAACTGAAGTACTAATATTCTAAAATGACCTTCTCTTGCAATTAAATAGTCACTAACCAACTCATCATTTTTATTCAAAGCGTGTTTGGTTTTTCCAGCCATTTTAAAACTAATAATAGTTCTAGCTATTTCTTGCAACCAATGTGCTACCTTATATTTATTCTTAGACTCTTCTAAGCTAGTCTCTAGCCCTTTTTGTACAGTGAATTTGAACACGATATAGACCAAAAGCAGTAAAAGAATCCCATAAATAATAAAGAAAGGGTGGTAAAAGGATAATAATAATAGACCTAAGATTATTTGTAAAAAAGCTGACGGAAAATCTATAAGAATCTTAGATATACCTTTTTGTATTGTAAGTGTATCAAAAAAACGATTGGCTAACTCTGGCGGATAATAATTCCTTAGCTCACTCATTCGTATTTTTGGAAAGCGATATGCGAATTCAAAAGAAGCTCGAGTAAATATTTTTTGTTGTACATTTTCTATGATCCTCATTTGGGCCAATTGGAGCAGACCGGCGAAAGCAACACCAAGCGTCACCAAAATCACTAGTAATATCCATGAGGTACTGATCTGAGCACCCTGAATAAGGTTAATAATAGCTTGTATTCCCAGTGGTAAAGTAAGGTTTACTACCCCTGCAAAAATGGCATAGTATAATATCTGCAACACGTCTCGTTTATCTAATCTTAAAAGACCTACAAAGCGCTGCCAGGAACTCATAAATTTTTTAGTCATGCTAACTACTTTTAAGAGAGTTGAATATGAGACTTACGAAAAAATCGGTGTGCTTTGTATCTGATGTACAATCCGTAATAGATCTGAAATGATCCTTGAGAAAATGTTGATACAAGGATCCTTCCATTAATGTGCTCGCTAGACTCGAAGGATAGGTATAGTCCGATGCATACTCGACGATCATATCTTTAATTCTCGAACTCAACCTCTTAAAAACTTCGAAATAGCCTTCTTTATTTTCTTGATCAACCTCTTTTGTTAGGTAAGATTTTGAAAATTCGTTGATAATCGTTTTGTTAAGTATTACTTCGTTAATATGACTGTATTTACTATCAAGTTGAATTGGTTTTGTTATGATCTCGATCGCACGTTTAAGCTTATCACGAGGTTCTGAGATATTCAATGTGCTAAAAACCAATTGATATTCAACCCAACTCCAATACCATGAAGTAAGATATAGGAGTAGCTTATGTTTGTTGTCGAAGTACCTGTATACAGAACTTTCGTTGGAATTTATTCTGGCGCCTAATTTCTTAAACGTGAAACTTTCAAAACCTATTTCATCTATAAGTAAGATACTATGTTGGATAATACGCTTGCCAAGATCGGAAGTTTCAGGGTCTTTTACATACGTATTTTGATTCACTTGAATTTTAAAATTTGCCAATAATCTTTCCATTTATAATAATTTATATCGCAAATATAATAGTAATACTATTAATATTGTAAGTATTGATATTATTTAATGTTTTTTTAACATTGGTTAGTCACCGTTAAAAACAGGTTTTTAAATATTTCTTACTAAAAAAGATTTTTAAACTATAAAAAGGCAGTATTTTTGCAACTCACCAAAAATGAATTTCATGGCTGAAATCACGTTAGAATTGCAAGATGAAAAGATTGGGAAGAAACTCTATAGTTATCAAAAAGGAGCTATTGACCAGATATTTGAAAAGTTTGAAACAGCACCTAACGATTACCACCTATTATACCAATTACCTACTGGTGGTGGAAAAACAGTGATCTTTTCTGAAATTGTAAGACAGTACTTAAAAAACCATTCAAAAAAGGTTTTAGTGATGACACATCGCGTTGAACTTTGTAGACAAACCTCAGAGATGCTTACAAGTTTTAACGTTCATAATAAAGTAGTAAATAGTACTGCAAACCTTGATGACCAAGGTGATTACAGCTGTTTTGTGGCTATGGTGGAGACGTTGAACAACCGACTGAATGATGATAAATTAGATATTTCGGATATCGGATTAGTCATTATTGATGAAGCACATTATAATTCATTTACAAAACTATTTAAGTTTTTCGAGAAGTCATTTATTCTTGGTGTTACTGCTACGCCGTTAAGTTCTAACAAGAACTTACCAATGAAAGACAATTATGACGAATTGATTACGGGTGAGTCGATAGAAGATTTAATAAAGAATAAGTTTTTATCACAAGCAGAAATTTTCCAATACGACATGAGTTTAACTTCACTTGAAGTTGGTTCTAATGGAGATTATACAGTAAAATCTTCCGAAGATCTATATACTACGAATAGTATGTTAGATCAACTCTTAAATGCGTACAGAGGTATTGCTCAAGGAAAGAAAACGTTAATATTTAATAATGGAATTAATACTTCTATTCAGGTATATTATACATTTAAAGCAGCAGGATATCCAGTCGCACATTTAGATAATACTGCTACTAAAAAACAACGAAAGCAAATTTTAGATTGGTTTAGAGAAACACCAGACGCCATACTGACTTCAGTTAGTATCTTGACTACTGGTTTTGATGAACCTACTATTGATGCGATCATTTTAAATAGAGCTACAAAATCATTGACGTTATATTACCAAATGATAGGTCGTGGTTCTCGAATTTTACAAAACAAATCGAAATTTACAGTAATTGACCTAGGAAACAATACACATAGGTTTGGTCCTTGGGGTGCTAATTTGGATTGGCAAACCATTTTTAGATCTCCAAACTTCTACATGGATCGTTTATTAGACGATGATGAATTAGAAGGTAATTTCAGGTATAAAATGCCTGACCCCGTAAGAGCTCAGTTCGGAAAAACAGAAGAGGTATATTTCGATATCATTGTAACCTATAAAGAAGCAATAGCAAAAGGTGAATCCTCTAAGGTGGTGTTAGAAAGATCCATTATCCATCATGTAAAGATTTGTGTTGAAAATAGTGAAGATGTATACGATGCGTTAACATTGGCAAAGCTATTGAATGATGACATTGATCATAGGATACACAAGTATGCTAAATGCATTAGTAAAAGCACACATAACTTTTTAACTTGGTTAAAGGAAGACTATCAAAAGAAGCTGAATGCTTACTTGCGTAAGAATTTTGACGAGGTGTTTGAGCAAATACATGGATATCCGCCAGAAGATTAAGATTTCTTTTTGACGCCAATTTTAATTTCATCTGTATATTAGAGCTTTCTCAGTTAAGCACAAGGATGAAATTACTGTCTGTTATTTTTTTATTGAATGTAATTCATGGTTTCTTTTTGACCTTGATTCTCTTCTTTAATAGCTCAAGAAGAATAAATGCAAACTATTTCTTGTTGCCTTTATTGATTATTATCACGGGGTATCAAATGAAGGCAGTTATTGTATTGGAAGGATATTATACCCATTTCCCACATTCTATAAAATTATTTTTACCACTACATTTTCTATTAGGACCTTTGTTTTATTACTATGTAAAGTTTACAACAGGATTACAGAAAAAGTTAGTTCTAAAGGATATGGTACATCTGATTCCATGTATCATTAGTTTTATAACCTTAGTACCCTTTTACATAAAATCGGGGGTGGAAAAATTGGCATTGCATAGTGCTCCTGCTCCTGACAACTTTAGTATGGCAGGGGAAATGATATTCTATTATGCACCTATATTGTTTCTAGCCATTTTTTATTGTTGGAAATCTTTACTACTAATCCGTTCGAGTTCTAAAGTTTCAGATAAGAGAACGGTTAAATCAGATCAAAAGAAATTAGTATGGTTGGAAAAATACACAAAGGTGTTTTTACTCTTTTTAGTATGTTTTACCGTAGCTCAACTCGTTTTTATTTTCACTGATTTTTATCAATTCTATGTAATGTTATTCACGGTATTTACTTCTTCAATATTAATACATTATATAGCATATTGGGCACTTAAACAGTCCAGAATAACGAATACGATTCGAGCGGAAGAAAGAGAATACCAGCCTAAAGAGCATGTAGAGGAAACTAAAAGCAAGATTATTACAATCTTGAAAGATGAACAACGCTACCTTGAAAATAATCTTAGCTCAAAATATTTTTGCGATCGCCTCGAAATAAACTCAATGTATCTCTCGCAGATTGTAAACAGGGAGTTTAATTGTAATATTTCGTATCTCATAAATTCTTATCGAGTAGCACATGCTAAAAAAACCTTGAAAAGCGGCGAATTAGATCACCTTAGTTTTGCTGGTATTGCTGAACAAACTGGATTTAACTCGGCAAATGCATTCACAAGAGTTTTCAAACAGCATACCGGACAAACCCCTTCTCAGTATAGGAAACAAGTCAGTGAAAATTGATTAATATCCCTCAATTTATAAATTGTGTGTTGTTTTAACTGATTCGAAAGAAACAGAAAGTTAATTTGTTCGTCACAAAGTTGAACAAAAGACTTTATAGATATGACCGCCAAAAAGAAATTATCCAAGAAAAGAAAAGCCATCTACCTAATTGTGACGTTGGTTTTAATAATGGGAGGAACTGCAATGTATATGATTGTATTTGTTTCCGATATACCAAAGACACAACCCAATGTAAATCATAAAGTTCTTAATAGTTTAAAAATATCCAAAGATACTTTACACGATTACTTGAATAATGATTTGGGCATTATAGAAACAGGAAAATTTGTGGTAAGAGAAAATAGAGAAGATGTCAATTCAAATCTTATAGAGCTATATTTTGAAAGATTTAAAACAACTTCTAAAGAACCATTGGCACCTATATTTTTTTTGGCGGGAGGTCCAGGATCTTCCTCGACAAGAATTGGGAAAACGGAATACTTTTTCCTGTTCAAGGAATTATCGAAGTATGCTGATGTTGTATTATTAGATCAAAGGGGTACAGGAAAATCCATTCCAAATTTAGAGTGCAGAAATTCTCTAGACCTACCCATAGACATTACAGAAAATGTGCAAGAAGAAGTTATGAAGGATCTATTAGATAAGTGTAAAGAATGTGCCGATGAATTTATAGCAATGGGCATAACGCTTGGTGCCTATAATTCTTACCAAAGTGTAATGGATTTAGAGGACATTAGAAAGGTGTTAAAATATGATAAAATTACTTTATATGGATATAGTTATGGAACAGAATTGGCACAGATCTATATGAAATATTTTGAGAAACATGTGGGCAATGCAATTCTAGCGGGCGCTTTAGCACCTGATCATGGACTGAAACTACCTCAGGATGTACAGAAGCAGTATGTGAAAATGGATTCCTTAATTAGACTCGATAAAAAACTATCTGAATACATTCCTAGTTTTCTGGATTTAATAAAAAGAGTGCATGAACAGGTGAAAAATAATCCTGTCGAAGTAAAAATACCGATTAAAGATGCCTTTGGAAATAATCCTTCCGGTTCAGAAAATACACTGGCAGAGGTTATTTCAATATTTAGACCGACTATTGATATGACTTTAACAGAAACTCATCTTCAAATGATGGTTTCGGATAAAGTAGGTACAGACAATGCAATAGAAAGATTACCCAGCTTATATTACATGATGTCTCAAGGAAATTATAGAGAAGTTGGAAATACTTTGCGAAACTTTAAAAGGAGACGTTTACCAAATGCATTGTTCTTTACAGTAAACGGAGCTTCCAGATATACAGAAAAACTATGGGAACGATCCATTGCTCAAGAAGATTCAACCTTATTTTCTCATTTCGGCATCTCATATGGAAGATATCCTGAGGTCTTTGATGCATTTGGAATATCTAAGACAGAGGGGATGAATAATCCCGTATATGGAAGTACAAAAACGTTGTTTATTACGGGTGATTTAGATGGAAGAACTCCTAAAAGATTGACTGATACTATTGCTAGCAGGTTTCCAAACAGTAAAATAATTACAATGCAAAACACAGGTCATAACAGACTACTAAATAATGCAGTGATGAATGCAGTAATCCAATTCATAAAAGACTCTTTGTCATCCAATATAATAATAGATAATCCTATTAGATTCAGGCCACCTGTTCCCTTTCAATATTCAATGGTAGATACCATATATCAAAAAATACATGATGGAGGAATACAAGAAGGAATGCATTTTTATGAGAAACTGCATACTGAGTATGGTCAAATTAATGATTATATATTTGATTTTAGCGAAGAGGTATTCGTTGAATTATATGACCGCTTTATAGAGGTGAAGAAATATGACAAAGCCATAGAAGTATTAAGTTTCGGAATACGGCTATTTCCAAATAACCATCATATATATGCTAGTTTGGGCGAGGTGTATTCTTTAACGGGTAGGAAAGAAGAAGCGATTGAACATTTACAGAAAGCTCTAGATTTCAATTTTTTTGATGGAAGATCGCAGTCTTTATTGTTAAAGCTACGAAGCGAAAAATAATTACGTTTTGTTATTTTTTAGTAAAAATACGACAAAACTTGTACGATCAACTTTAACCACATGGTACAGAAAATCTATGCCGAAATCAATAAAGTATATTTTATTAAAAAATACACTTTGATTCATATTCTGAAGGGCACAGGGGATATTCAAGTAGATTTTAAATCCTACACGAAATGGGAGGATAAAGCAATCTATTTAGAAAAAGGTCAATACATTAAATTTCTTTCTGATGATTTTGTTGTTCGTTTTATTGAGTTTCCTGATGAAATCTTATTCAAATCTAAAGATGTTCGTGTATTATTCAAGCATTTAATTTCTTTAGGATATATCAACTTTAAAGAATGTGAAGATTGTAAGTTGTATTTAGAAGATACTGTTTTTAATGATAGGTTAGATGGATTTATAGATGTCTCAACAGAGCAGTGGTATTGGCAAAATCCCTTTCAGGCAAATAGAGATGAATATCAAGTTATTTTCGATGTCAAGGAAATTGTTGATGCAGAATTTGTAAATAAAATGAATGTTCAATCCCTGATTAATCAAATTAGCGATAGCACTTATAAAGCGCAACATCTTATAAAAAATAAATTGGGAATTTCCATTGGCAAATTAGTTCAAAATAAACAGCTAATAGAAAGTCAAAAAGAAGTAGCTTTTACAGATAAAAACATTCAAGAAATAGCGTATGATTTTGGATTTAATGATCCTGCATATTTTACAAAAACTTTCAAAAGACAAATTGGACAAACTCCAAAACAATTCAGGGACTCTTTCGATTATGAAAATAGGGATGTCTTTGCTCAAAATATTATAGAGTTAATTCAGCTCTTTCACAAAGAGGAGCATTCGCTTGGATTCTATGCTGATAAAATGAATATCAGCGTTAAAGCACTATCTAAGAAAGTAAAACAAAAATTAGATCGTTCATTAGGACAACTCATACGTTCACAAATAATCTCTTCAGCCAAAATAATGTTGCAAGAAAAAGAAAGTATTAATGAAGTTGCAAATGCATTGGGGTTTGAGGAGTCCAATCACTTTTCTACCTTCTTTTCTCATTATGTAGGCATATCTCCATCTACCTACAAAAACTAAAAAGTACAATTTTAAGCGTGCTTTTTGTAGCCTTTACATAGTTATTCATTTTCATATTTGCAGTGTAATTACAAAACAACATTTGTCAAATCACTAAAAATAAAAAAATGAATATCAAAGATCAAGCGATTAAAATGGACAGTATCGTATCTCAAGGAGCTATTGTAGATGCAGTAAAACAATTTTTTGCAGATACAGCAACCACTTCAGACTATAATGGTCTAGCAACGACTAACAAACAGCAAATGGTAGAAAAAATGGAAGGGTTTGCTTCTTCTATAGCAAAGGTAAATGGTATTAAACATCATCATACCATTGTAGACGGTGCAGCATCTGCATCAGAATTTACTTTTGATTTCCTTATGAAAGATGGAAGTTCTATCTATTGGCATGAAATCATTCGTAGAATTTGGAATAAGAGCGGTGAAGTAGTTCAGGAAGAATACTTTAATGCCCAATAATTAAATAATATAAAACGATAAAGATGAAAAAATTTATAAAATCAGTATTAGTAGCGAGTGCTATTATAGCCAGTACCTTAACTTTTGCTCAGGATAAAAAAGCAAATAACATAGATGATAGTAAAATTGGATTGCAAGGTTATAGTCCAGTTTCATATTTGGATCTAGGTCTAGCTCAAAAGGGAGTAAAGCAATTTAAGACTGTACATAATAAAATTGCATATTATTTTACATCAGCAGAACAAAAAGCTGCATTTGAAAAGAATCCTGTAAAATATGTACCACAGTATGGAGGATTTTGCGCTTTTGGTATATATGTAGGAGCAAAGTTTCGTGTAGATCCTAACAAGTTTGTGGTAAACAAAGGGAAATACTATTTGTTTTTAAATGATTTAGAGGTAGATGCTAAACAACTTTGGATAAGTGAAAATGAATCTAAACTTTTGAAAACTGCTAATAAGAATTGGAAAAGTTTAAGAGCTAAATAATAGCTTGTTAATGTTAAGTTGGCACATCAAATAATTAAGTTGTTTTGGTGTGCTTTACTATTATTCGAAATCTTTATAGACTACAATTTCTTCGTTAACACTCTGAGAAATTTTTATATTCCGAACACTACCTGCTCCAGTAAACCTATATCTAAAACCAACGAACCGACCTATTGATTGTGTATATCCTTTGGTATATACCTCTTTACCATCAATTAATATCGTAACATGTTTATCTTCATTACGTATAATTACTTCCTTTTCGGTGGTTAAATCAACCCCAAACGCGGAAAGATCGTGTTCTTTACCACTTAAGAAGACATCATTTAATATCAGTCCAAGATCAGAAACGCAACCTAATTGAGATAAGGGGATAAGAATAGCTCCTTCAGTTCCTAAAATTACAATACGTACACTTTGACAAACGGCCCATTTTTCTTTTAACACACTTTTTATAGAAGCGCTGAGAGTTATGTTATCCCCAGAAACTTCTTTAAAATCTTTAATAAAATGGAACGACGACTCTAAAGGTTCTTTGAGTTGTTGTATTTCATCAAGGATGTCATTAGAAAAAGAAAGTCCATTTCTTAAAAATTTACTTTGTTGTACATATTTAGGGACAGGTTCATAATCTATAGTAGCAGTCCAACCCTCTGATTTTATGAAAAGATCATGCTCTCTAATAATTTTACCATCGACCAAAAGTTTCGATCTAAAATAGCCAGGAAAGTAATAAATACCCGTTGCCTGTTTCTGTTGAGGCCTTAATAGAATAGTTTTTGTTTCATCCCAGAACTGTTGGATGTGAATACTATCTGATGTGATTTGATCTAAATCTATATCGAAAACTACCGAGTTCGGAAGCCCACTTGTAATAGGGCGACTACTAAATTGAACTTTAGAAAAATCATATTCTTTCTCTAAGCTAGAAGTTCCAGTCATCGAATAAATAGAAATAAACAATAATGTCATAATAGCGGCAGCTGGAACAATAATACCCAAGTGCGGATGGATCTTTCGTTCAAACCAATTAGGTCCTTTAAGATTTGCTTTACTTTTGAAATCTCTCCAATTACTGTATCCCGCAAATTGAGAGAGTGTATTTAGCGTACTAATGCTAGGAGCACTGTTGTAGTTAACTCTTCCCCAAACGCGCTTTAAAGTTGTTGGACTCAGCAATACATTAGTTTCAACCTGTATTTTTTCACTGAGCTCTATAAATACATCGTTATGCCAATTATCAGAGTGTCCCCAATCTAATTTTTTCTCAATTAGTAAAAGGCATTTTTGAATCAGTTTATAGGTAGATGTATCATTCATGTTCCTCACAAAAATCCCTAAAAAAAATGACGTGTACAACATTGAATCGTTTTGCACGAACTTGTTTTTTATAGATGAAAGCTTTCTCTGAAATTTATCAATCATTTAAAATCAAAATCATGAAATTAAAAGTACTATCCATTGTAAGCCTTCTTGTATTTGGTCTTACATCCATCAACGGAAATGCACAGAATACGATTCCATTAGATACTGTACACTGGCAAATAAATGCACGGTCATATGTATTTGAACAATTTAAAGGGCAAGATGCTGTCTATATTCAGGCCGGCGCAATGAGGTTAAAGAATAGAACATTTTTGAATGGAACCATAGAGTTTGACATTTACTTAAAAGAAACACAAGCTTTTCCTGGACTCTATTTTAGAGTGCGAAACAATAAAGATGGAGAGCAATGGTTCTTAAGACCTCATTTATCAGGAAAACCAGATGCAAACCAAGCGGCTCCTGCCGTAAATGGGATTACTCCTTGGCAATTGTATTTTGGTTCAAAATACTCCTTTCCATATGAATATAAATATGATGATTGGACACACGTAAAGATCGTTGTCAATGGTAACAAAGCTCAAGTATTCTTGAATCATGCTAAAACACCAAATTTATCGTGGAATCTTTTTCATGATACCAAAGCGGGAGAGGTAATTATTAGAGGAGGAGGTCTAAAAGCAATGCATATAGCTAATATTAAAGTAGATGAAAAAGCTACAACGCTTACCAATTTTAAATCTGTAGAGAGAAAGCCTATTCCAGATTTAGTCTCCGAATGGGAGGTTTCAGATATGTTCGAAGAGAAATTGTTAATGAACCCAAATAGAATAACATCCGTTATTAAGAATAGAACTTGGGGAAGAAAGATCCAAGTGGAAGAAGGGACGGCAGCCAATATTTCAAGAGTACAACTTTTACGAAATGGTAAGCCAGGGAATACCGTATTTGCTAAAGTTGTTGTTCATTCGGATAAGAAACAGCTAAAACTATTTCAATTTGGGTATAGTGATAGAGTAGTGGCAATAGTAAATGGCAAACCAGTATATAAAGGAACAAATAGATGGAGATCTCGTGATTATCGTTATTTAGGTACAGTGGGGTTATTCGATGGTATCTACTTGCCCTTAAAAAAAGGTAAGAATACAGTGCTTATGGCAGTTTCTGAAGATTTTGGAGGTTGGCTCATCACTGGAAAGTTCTCCAATATGGATGGGGTTCGAATCGTAAAGAATTAATCTAAAAATCGTATAAGGAGGAGTATATTCAAGTTGATTTTCAGGTATACGTGCTGTTTGCAGAAAACGCAAGCAGCACGCTCCTCTTTTCTATATTATTATGTGCGAATATAAATAACTCGTATTTTTAAAGTATTAAAATACATATCATGAAAAAAATAATTGGACTGCTCTGTATGGTTTTGTTTGTTTCGGCAACAACCATCTATAATGAGAGAAGTAAGGAAACACTCTCAACTCCTAATATCAATGATACTAAAAGTGTACAGAATATTCTGGACGCCTATTATGATTGTATCTCAGGACCTATTGGTGAGAAGCGTAATTTTGAAAGGTTGAAAAATTTGTTTTACCCAGAAGCCAGATTAGTCTATAGTAATTGGAGTGATGAAACTGGAAAGGCATATCTATTAGTGTTCAAGACAATAGATGAGTTTATTTCCAAACTTGGTTATCTAGATAAGAAAGGCTTCTATGAGCATGAAGTATCTAATATCACCCATTCTTTCAGTTCGGTAACACAAGTGTTTAGTACCTATCGCTTTAGAGTAGAGGATAAGAGCATCCCTAATGGACAAGGAATAACCAGTTATGATATTTTCTATGATGGCGATAGATATTGGATATTGTCTATGTTTTGGGCAGCAGAAAACCAACTCTATAAAGTTCCCGAAAAGTATTTGAGAAAGAAATAGTTGTGCGAAACAACTATTTTCTTTTAGACATGCTTTTATCTCTTATAGCCTTGTATTCAGAGAAATAGGTGTTCTCTTTCCAGTTCGGCCAAGAACTTGAATTTGCGATTTCTAAACCAGTAAGAAAGTTCAGTTGAGCGTCGTATGTGATGTTTGATGCAATAAATCCATCATAAAATTCATCCGTTACTTTATGATAGTGTTTTCGTATAAACTCACCAATTTTTGCTTCTTGTGTTTTATCTCCGTTAATAGGATCAAAATTCCCGACATTCCATACCGCTGGTACTCCTTTTTTTACAAAAGGGAAATGATCTGATCTTTTGAAGACATTGCCCGGTGGAGGCGTATTGGGGTCTCCTTTGTAGATACCTCTCCCAATTTTCTTAGCAGCAGTACTCACAAGTGTATCCATCTCAGTGAATCCATTAGCAACGTTAATCACCATTCGCATTTTTTCAACGGCAAAGCTGGCATCAGCGTTAATGACGCAAGCTGTTTTGTTTAATGGATATAATGGGTTATTAGCATAATATTCAGCTCCGAAAAGTCCCATTTCTTCAGCAGAAGTAAATAAGAAAATAACCGACCTTTCAGGTTTACGTTTCATTTTGCTAAAAGCTTTTGCCACTTCTAATTGCATCGCCGTACCGGAAGCATTATCTATAGCACCATTAAATATAGAGTCCTTTCCTAAATGATTGGATCGCGTTCCAACGTGGTCCCAATGTGCAGTATAGATGATATATTCGTTAGGTCGTTTAGAGCCTTTTAAAATGCCAACTACATTTTTTGTGCTAATGGCATGTTTTGCAGTGGATTTTAAAGATATAGAGGCTTGAGATTTTAGTGGTATTGGTTGAAACTCCTTGCTCAATGCTTTCTTTAGAGGCTCAAAGGCTTTGTCAGAATTTTGAACAAGTTGTTTCATAACTATTTCTGAAATGAAGCCTGAAAAAGCTAGACCGTCAGAAGCCAAATCAGATAAATCTCCAGGAAACATTGGATTTTTTTGACTATTGATTGTTGCCCAATTTTGGTTTTTTCCTTGTATAACAAATAAGCCAATAGCACCTCTTTTTAGCGCTTCTTTTCTCTTGTATTTTAGTCCTCCAAAATAACTGGGTCGCTCTCCGTTGAACTGTTTAGGGTTTTTGGTATGCATTCCAGGATCACCGCTAAGAGCGACTACGATTTTTCCTTTTACGTCTGCATCTTTATAGTCATCCCATTTATAACCAGAAGACGTAATGCCAAATCCAACAAATACTAGTTCAGCATTTGATACAGCAACCTCTTTATCTATCTTGCTCGTTGTTTTGGCGTAAAAGTCTTTGGCATATGTATATGTTTTATTCCCTTTTTTAGAAAATATTCTTAGATCGCTACTGCTTAAGAATTGAATCTCATTAATGCTGAAGTTTTGAAAATAGCTAGACCCGTTGGCAGGATTTATCCTGGCTTCTTTTAATTTTTGAGATATATATATTGTAGTGAGTGTTTCACCTTCTGTACCCGGTTTTCTTCCGAGAAATTTATCTGAGGCAAGTGTTTTTATATGCTCGGTTATGTTTTTATCCGTAATGCTATTTTCAGGATGCTTATTTTGTGCAGTACAAGCGGCCATAATTGACCCAAGTAGTATAAAAGATAGAAGACTTTTTTTCATGTTTATGTTTTATGATATCAAACTTAAAAAATGAAAAAGAAGAAAGATTGTAAATTTTAGACAGCTAGTCTATTTTGCCACCTATTATGGATAATATTAAGGTTTTCTACTTCTGAAAAACTCCGTTCTTTGGCAAAAAATTGTCTTGGGGTTAATGAGGTCACTCTTTTGAATTCTTTTGTCAAGTGTGATTGATCAAAGAAACCGTTATCTATCGCCAATGCCGTTAAATTAAGCGTGTCATTAAATTTATGAACATCAACACAAGCATTGATTCTTATAATTCTTAAGTAGGATTTTGGAGACATTCCTACATATTTATTAAATAGCCGTTCTACTTTTTTGTAATTCGTATTAAAATGTTCAATCAATACATCTAATCGAATATTTCCTTTATATAAAAAAATGAAATTGGTCATAAGTTGAAAGAGTTCAAGATCGAAGCTACAATCTATCCTTTCTAGTTTCTCCATCATATATCGCTCAATAATCTTAATTTTCTCTTGAACCGTAATTGCTTCTAATATTTGAGATTCGATATCTTTTAGATCAGAAATGTTAAGTGTATCTATATCTTCGAATATATTTTTAATGAAGGACGTTTCTTCGGTAAATAACGAAATACCGCTAGGTTTTACTTTCAATCCAAAAATGATTGAATTGGAAGGGTTCATAGTATAATGAACGGCATGCGTTTTTTGCCCGAAAATGGAAGTCCTTTTTAATGGCAAAAAAGAACTTGAGGTACTAAGTGTCCTGCTCAAAGCATTGTTATCATCCGTAAAGATCAGTCCAAAGGTACCATCTGGAATGATTAAATCTTCTATAGATGCATTTAATAACCTAGTGTCAATAGTAAAATAGCAGTCAATAAAGTCTGACAATAAAGGATTAGGATTGTGCTTTTGAAAATACATGCATATAAACTAGATAAACAAACTTAATTTATAAGTTCGGATCTCTAGTTAAATTCTAGTTAAAACAGCATTATAAAAGATTTCCAATGTTCTCAATCTCATTCAATAATGCGCTAAAATGATCCTTATTCGTAAATGGGTTCATAATAGTACATCTTAAGTATTTCTGACCACTTATCGTAGTTTGTACAATATAAAACTCACCTGCTTCGATTAATTGCTGTCTTATAACGGTGTTTATTGCATCGATATCTTGTTCCAATGTACAATCTACATATCTAAAATTTAGAATATTTGCTTCAGGTTCAGTCAGCAATTCAAAATTAGAACGTTTAGATATCATTTGAGCAAAGTCTTTTGTAACATCGTATAATTGATTAACATTCTGTTCAAAAATCTCCGTACCGTACGTCTTTAGAAGGACATATACTTTTATAGACATCATTAATTTTGTGCACTCGAATGTCCTCTTTCCAGAATTAAACCAATCTTCAGATTGAGGAGAATCCCATAAATATTGCGCTTTTTGAGCAAACGTTTTGTATACATCTTTTCCTTCTTTAAATAACAAAGCAGTGGTTAAAGCAGGGGTCATTAACATTTTATGAAAATCAATCACAACGGAATCGGCTTTGTCAATTCCCTTTACCAAATTCCGATATTTCTTCGAAAATACGGCAGCTCCTCCATGCGCTCCATCCACATGAAACCATAGATCATGTTTCTTGCTAAAATCTGCCAATGCCTCAAGATCATCATATGACCCAGTTGCGGTAGAGCATGCACAACCTACTACAGCAATGACTTCTAGACCTTTCTCTACAGCGTTTTTATAGTGTTGTTCAAGTTCGTCAGTTTTGATTTTGAAATTTTTATCAACAGGAACTTGAATGATTCCTTCATCTCCAAATCCCATAATTCTTGCGGCTCTATCAATACAATAATGCGATTCTTGAGAGACTATTACCGCCAAACTACCATTATGACCATCTTGCCAAACATCATGACTATTTTTTGCTTTTCTGGCTGCTAATAAAGCAGTTAGGTTAGCTAGTGTACCTCCAGATGTTAATATTCCCGAAGCACTACTGTCATATCCTACATAGGATGATAATAGATCCGTGACCAATTTTTCTAAAGCATTAGACGCTGGTCCCATTTCAAAGACGCCTGTACCATTGTTAAGTAGATCAGACATCAGACCTGCCAAACTAGCAATCGGTGCCACTGTAGCAGTTTGATGTCCCATATACCTCGGATCTTGTATATGGATAGAGTGTTGTAAGATAGTTTTGAATGTGTCTAAGGGAGATGCATCAGATTGAAGATGCTGTTGCCAGAAATCTAGCTCTTCTTTAGGTGTTTTGTAAGGCAATACGACATCCTTAGATGCGGTTTGAGAATCCTCCAAATGATCCGCCAGTAAATCGATTAATTGATGCCCTATGCTTCTAAATTGCTTAGGATCATAAGCTTCTTTTAATAAATGTTGTGTAGATAGTAATTCCATAGGTTGTTAAGAGTCCTGTACAGAACAAAATTAAGGGCTTTTAACGGGATTCAAAAGGGAATCATCATTTTAAACATATTTCATATTACTGTTTGAATTTATAGGGGAGAATTATAACCAATTATCACAAAATTAACTGGCTGACACAAATGCCATGTAAACATGAGTAGCAGCATATAATTTTGCCTTATACTTAAAACTAAAAAAATGAAAACAATAAAAATCAATCTTGTACTGTTAATATTAGCCATAGTATTGACGCACACACTCTCTGCTCAGAACGTTACATTACCAAGGGCAAGTCAATTATCAACCATATCGCAGCGATCAGGATTGTCTGATGTAACGATTACTTATCACAGTCCCGGAGTTAAGGGAAGAAAGGTATTTGGAGGAATTGTGGGTTATAATAAAATGTGGAGAGCGGGAGCAAATGAGAACACTACGATTCATTTTACACATGACGCAAAAATAGAAGGTAAAAAAATTACTGCTGGTACATATGGACTCTTTATGAACCCTAACCAGAACTCGGTAGATATTATCTTTTCTAAATATGCAAAGTCTTGGGGAACCATTTACCCGATACCAGCAGATATTGTGTTGGAGGTAACCGTAAAAAGTGAAGCGATTCCTTTTCAAGAATGGTTGAGTTATGATTTTATCAATAAGAGTAATAAGAGCATAACGGCTGCGCTGTCTTGGGAAAAAACAAGAGTGCCTTTTACTATTGAGTTTGATATCAATGCTATTGTGGTAAATAACATGAGAGCGGAGTTAAAAGGAATTCCAGGGTTCGGATGGAGAGGTCATATGCAAGCAGCTAATTTCTGTTTACAGAATAATATAAACTTAGAAGAGGCGATGGTTTGGATCGATAAATCTATTGCAAGTAGCAAGGGTTTTAGTAATCTTCAGGTAAAAGCAGGGTTATTTCTAAAAAAGGGTAAAATTGCAGAAGCAGAGCAAATTATGGAAGAAGCCGTTCCTACAGGAAACCCATACCAATTGAATCAATATGGATATGTTCTTTTGAATATGGGAAGGACTAAAAAGGCAATAGAAGTATTCAGTTATAATGTAGAGAAGAATAAGAGTCACCAATTCATTTGGGGATTTCTCGATAGTTTAGGAGAGGCATATTTGAAAAGTGGAGATAAGAAAAAAGCGCTAAAGCATTATAAAGAGGCTAGAGCAAAGGCACCACAAAATCAACATTCATATTTGGATAAAGTAATTGCCGGGATCAAGTAAATAAGGGTATACAGCTTTATGCTAAGCACCATAAAGTTTTATACTTTATGGTGCTTAGTCTTTTACTTAAGAGAGCATAAATAATGCTAGAATGTAACCATATTAAAAAGTTGCGGTCTTCAATTATGTAAGACAAATCTTTTTAATCTTGTTACCATGAAAAAATATATCCTTGTATTAGTGCTTAATTTGATACTACCATTAAGTGCTATAGCAAATACTACCGCACCAAAAAATAATTGTAAAGCTCTATTAGAAGCTATTCGAAACGAAAACATTTCTTTAGTCAAAGAGTTGTTAAAAACCACAAGCCCTAATTGCATTGATGATAATCCTGAATATAAGAAAATTATTGTGGAGCATTACACTTTTATGAAAGAAAAAGCTGTTGCACCTTTGTTGGCTGCAGCTCGAAAAGGCAATATGGAAATAACGAAATTACTTTTTGCTTCAGGAGCAAAGGTCGATCTATATGCCGAGGGAGATGGTACCGCTTTATTAACCGCAGCCAGATGTGGATATTTAGATCTTATGAAATACCTAATTGAAAAAGGTGCAGATATTCATAAAGGATATGCAAATCATGGAGATGTTCTAATTACTGCGGCAAGAAAAGGAAGAACAGAAATAGTTTCATTTTTGCTAAAAAAAGGGCTACAAGTTAACCGCAGGTTTCCAAATCAGGGTACAGCTCTTATTATTGCAGCAAATAATGGACATACAGAAACGGTTGAACTACTTTTAAAAAATGGGGCAGAAATCGACCTAAAAACGCCAAATCAAGGTACTGCATTAATAGCAGCAGCTAATAATGGGTTTACAGATACCGTAAAGTTTTTAATATCTAAAGGTGCAGATATAAACGGTAGATCGGCGAATAGAGGCACCGCACTTATTGTAGCTGCAAATAACGGATTTACTGATACTGTAAAATATATACTCTCGCAAGGAGTTGATGTAGATCAACATTCAATGAATCAAGGAACTGCCTTAATCACTGCTGCCAATAATGGCCAAGACGATACTGTGAGGTTTTTATTATCTCAAGGAGCCGATATTGACTTAGATGCACCTAACAGGGGTACTGCGTTAATTGTTGCAGCCAATAATGGACATGCCGAGACAATTGCATTGCTGTTATCCAAAGGAGCAAAGATTGATAGAGTTTCCAGAAATCGTGGAACCGCACTGTTCGTAGCTGCAAATAATGGCCATACAGAAACTATTAAACTACTATTACATAAAGGAGCCGATATAAACGTGATATCAAGAAATCACGGAACTGCATTAATAGGAGCCGCGAATAATGGATACACGAATACCGTAAGGTACTTAGTATCTAAGGGCGCAGATGTGAATATTGAAGTAAATGGTAGAACTGCACTTTCTGCTGCTATGAATAATGAGTATTCTATAACCACAAAATATTTAAAATCTAAAGGAGCGAGATAGCTTTCATTATTTGGATTAAAGTTGATAACACTCAGTAAATTAGTTTATTGGGTGTTTTTTTTACGGGTTTCCACAAAATAGACTTCGCCTTACCGCACTATAAAAAGCTAATTTTTGATTAAAATTGTATATGTAAAGTATTGAAATTTAACTGATTACTTTTTTGCATATCATATCTTCTCTAGGTTAAATTTCTACCTCTCTAAGTTGTAGTTACTAACCTTAAATAAATATATTATGAGTCGTGATTTTAAAAGCGTTTTTTTAGACTTAATTGAATCTGGAGAAACTTTCGGATTAGACACCCCAATAATACCAATTGAATTGGAGGAAGAGCCAATTGATTCCATCGAAATTACCGATGAGGTGGAAAAAGAGATTGATGTTTCTATTTCCTTACTGGAAAAAGGAAATTTGGATTTGTTAACCCCATTAGCCATTGATAATAAAAAGAAATCAGATACAGAGAAAGAGAATGCTCATTTCGAGATTGAAATAGAAGATTCAGCTTCTGAGAAAACGACCATTGAAGTAAAAAACGGTGGTACCACATTATATAAAGAAATCCATACAACTAAATATGTAGCTTTAGGGAAGCACAACTGGATTTGGGATGGTTATGACTCGAAAGGTATTCTTGATACTAAGATTCTCAAAAGCCCCGATTTAAAAGTTATCGTTAGCGTAGTTAATAAGTACGATTCAGCTTCTGATACAGCAGATCTTGATAATGAAGAGGAAGAAGTAGATTGGGTAGATGTAAAAGTAAATAGAAAGGCAATGACAATTGACGTTGAACTTCGATTAAATCTGGATGATGGTGACGCAGAAGAACTTGACGACCCATTTGCAAATGGATTACCCGTTGTATCTGGGGCACCAGCTAGCGGAGCGACACCTGTTCAACTTAGAACTTTTATTAAATTGAAAGAAATGGTATTGCAGGGGGTTAGTAAATATTGGAGTAGAGATGTAACGACACCAAAAGGAAAATACAAGGTTACAACGAAAGCCATCCAAACGAGTTCTAAACATATGGACGATTTGGATGTAAATTATAACACCAATGATAGTGTATCTAGATCTTCTAATCCAGGAAGTGTTAGGGACATTGTTTCTTTCTTTGCAAATGTAGTTCCTGAGGAAATAACATATAATGTTGAGTGGAATGAATTTGTAAACAAAAAAGGAAAGAAGTTTTGGCACTATATTCCACCAGCTTATGCAGATAAGGAATTCTTAGTTACTGCGGCTCATGAAATTGGGCATGAAATCCTATCAGCATTTGCAAGCCCTAATTATTCATACACGCACAAAGGAAGTTCAACATTATTAACACAATCACCTTTACTAGTTGCCGATGGAGGCTCTACCTATGCGCCAGCTGGAGAGATAGATCTTATGAAATATTTTGATTCAAAAGCAACACCGAGACCTACCGATTTTCATACAAGAGTTGTGGCAGCAGAAGATGATGTACTGGGTTTAATTTGGTTAAGTAGGGTGGATTTTGATGAATAAATAAAGCAACCATTTTGCACTTAAACAAACCAGCATGGTTTTATGGTTTCTAATATATTGGACACTCAACAATCTTAGTTGAGTGTTTTTTGGTTAAATAGTCCATGTATTGATTGTATCCTCCTTTAATAGCGGTTCTATTGAATTTACATTTGTATAACACGAATTAATAGAATATTATGCAACATACAGATACATGGCTACCAAGCCTATTGACAAGTAATCCACAAGAAGGTTTTGAACTAGCGATTAAGCTATCCAGAATGGGAGTGAAGAAGACCCAACCAGATATAGAAGTACTTAAAAAGTTGAGAGTAGATTATGCAAATGACGCGTCAGGATTGACAGCTGCTTCGCAAGTAATAGCATTGAATTTTCAAACAATATCTGCCGCAAATAATTATTGGAAGAATCCTGAATGATTGTACGATTTCTATTTGTAATTTAAATAAAAAACGTAATTTCATTATGAGCTAAAGTGTCATGGAACAGGTATTACAAAATAATAGAGGAGAAAAAGTATTGACAGCTGTCTCTATTTCCAATCTAACAATCCCTTCTTTTTTTGAAACTCCAAATTTCTATGGCATTTTTTTCTTTAAGGAAGCCAATGGACATGTGACGTTAGACACAAAACGAATTGAGCTTAAGAGTAATGAGATTTTCTTTTTTTACCCCTACCAAAAACTATCCTTCTCAGGAGTATTTACTGGCAACCTGATTCAATTTCATCCTGATTTTTTTTGTATTGATATCCATGCGAAAGATGTTGGTTGTCAAGGTTTGCTGTTCAATAATTTTTTTGGAGACGCATTGTTACATTGTGACTCAAAAGAGTATGAATATCTTTTTGAGTATTTCTTGAAAATAAAAAATGAACTTGTGCGCAGCGAATTAGGGAAATTAGATATGGTGTCTAGTCAATTAAAGATGTTACTCATCGATGCTGTAAGAATTAAAAAGAGTAAACAATTAGAGAATATGCCATCAAAAGGAAACATATATTATCAAATTGAAAAGCTAATAGGAGGTAATTTTCATCAGCATACTTCTATGGATTTTTATGCAAAACAACTAGGAGTTTCACTGACAACATTCAATCGAATGTGCAAAAAATATTTTCAAAATAATTTTGTAACTATTTTAACCTTGAAGCGTATTGCTAGTGCAAAGAACAAATTGTTTCTTACCAATATGCCAATAAAGGTAATAGCCTATGAAGTAGGGTATAAGGATCCACTTTATTTTAGCAGAGTTTTTAAAAAGTATTGTGGAATCTCTCCTAAAGAATTTAGAATTCAGCTTAAAAATAATCGATTGATATAATATTTTATTCATTATCGGAGAACCTTCTGTTTTTTTAGTAATTTAGTTTCACAAAGTTGAACCTTGAATACTCAAATTTTATTTTTCTTTAGCGCACTAGGAGCTTTTAATGGGCTTTTTCTAAGCCTATATTTTGCCTTTTTTATTAAGAATAAAAACAGAGCTACTTACTTTTTGGCAGCCTTATTATTTGTGATCAGTGTTCGTGTAACAAAATCAGTCTTCCTAACATTCTATCCGGGAACATCATCAACATTTATTCATATAGGATTAACAGCATGTTTTCTAATCGGACCATTCTTGTACATTTACACTAGAGCGACGACTAGGCATGAAAAAATGGCTAAATGGTCATGGTTGATTCATGTAATACCCATAATTATTTTTATGATAATCATAGGATATTACTATCCATATCGTCAATATTCTCACTTGTGGTGGCGATTACCACCTAGGGTTTTTGGAACTATTCTTTTCATACAATGGACAGGATATGTAATTGCGGCCATATATCAGATAAGAGAAACTTTGAAAAAGCTATTTTCTAAAACTGAAAAGTTAACCACACTAGATTTTTGGCTGCTAAATATTGTAACTGGCGGTTTTTTAATTTGGTTGGCATATAATACTACAATGTATACTTCATATATTGTAGGAGCACTATCGTTCTCCTTTACTTTTTATATCACTGTTATCATTTGGTTTTTAAAGCGTAGAAAAGACGCCTTGTCCTTCCTTTATTTACCCACAAAGTATGGGAACAGAAAAATATCTGCAGAAAAAGAGACTTCCTTTAAAGAAAGGTTGATTGTACTTTTTGAAAAGGAAGCGATATACATGAACCCAAATCTTAAACTCTCAGAGGTAGCTGATTTATTAGAGACATCACCTCATTCACTGTCTCAATACCTGAATGACACTGTTGGAATGAGCTTTTCGAACTACATCAACCAATACAGAATTACCGCTGCTGAAAAAATGTTGGAATCCAATAATGTGCTAACCTTAGAAGCTATCGGGAATGAATGTGGATTTAGATCCAACTCTTCTTTTTATGCTGCATTTAAAAAGATAAAAGGTGTGACTCCTGCACAATACAAGAAGTCTTTGCAATAGTTTTTTCTTCGGATTTATAAATCTGAACGTTTTTACAGTACTATTTTTTCAGAATGAAGAGATTTGAAAATACATTAGTGCTAAACAAAATATTTAACCCATGAAAAATTGTATTCTAATAATAGCCCTTCTTATAGGTTTAAACCAGTCACATGCACAATCAGATCAAGAAAACATCCGCAAAACACTTTTAGACTATATAGAAGGTACCGCTAATGGTGAACCTGATAGAGTTAAAGATGCCTTCCACGAAGACCTAAACTTGTACCATATTAAGAAAGGAGAACTCGTTGTATGGTCTGGTAAAGGGTATACCGATAATATCAAGCCTGGAAGAAAAAGCAATCGTATTGGTAAGATCCTTTCTATTGATAAAGAAAATGATGCCGCTATGGCCAAGATAGAAATTAAAATGCCAGGGTTAAAAAGGATATATACAGACTACCTGATGCTGTTGAAAGTTAAGGGAAAATGGAAGATCATACATAAATCGTTTACATACAGAAATATGAAATAGTTCTTATATTCTGTAACCTTTAAGAATTGAAAACATCTAATCCGTAATTATGGATTAGATGTTTTTTTATGAAATCAATAAATTTGTATTGCCCACATATTATATATACCTTAAACCTCCTCAATTAGATATTTAAACATGAGCGCTACTGTTTTTTTTATTGAAGATTGGAAAGTCGACGTTACTTTACATAGAATAATCCGCAGTGACGGCACATTCAAACGTGTGGAGCCTCAACTAATGATGGTGCTTGAATATTTAGCAAAGAACAAAGGTGAATTAGTTTCCAAAGAAGAATTAATACAAGAAGTATGGAAAGATGTTGTCGTTACCGATAATGTGCTTACCAGAGCTATTTCTTCTTTAAGAAAAGCACTAGAAGACGATCCTCGAAACCCACGATATATTGAAACAATTAGTAAAACAGGATATAGACTGATAGCTGAAGTTAAGCAGCCTTATAAAAATGTCCTTTCTGAAGATAAAGTCCATTTGACGGTTAGAAGAAGACCATTGGTAATTGGTATATCATTGATTGTACTCATATTGTTTGGAGCTTTTTCTATTTTAAATGTGTTTTCTCCGCCAGAAGTAGCAGTCTATCATCCAAAAGCATTAGCTAATAGCGACATGACCGAATACTACCCAGCAATTTCTAGAGACGGAAATTTTGTGGCATATACATACCGATCACCAGACAAGAATTGGGATGTCTTTGTAAAAAGAATAGGTACAGAGAATGAGATTAGATTGACGGATGATCCATCTGTAGAAATGAGGCCAGTATGGTCTGCAGATGGGGCTAACATTTATTTTATCCGGTATGAATCTTCGGGAGCTACTATTTATAGAGCACCAATGACAGGAGGTAAAGAGACTAGGGTTCTAACTACTTCGAAATATACAAAAGGAAACTTTGATATCTCTCCAGATAATAATGAATTGGCTTTTAACAGCAGAATTACGAAAAACAAACCTTTGCAAATAGAACTGACCAATCTAGATACAGGCACCAAAAGAATCATGACAAACCCAGCTGCTAATTTTAATGGTGACCTACATCCTACATACTCACCAGACGGAACAAAAATTGGCTTCATTAGAGAAAAGAATGCGATGAGTATGTATTTATTCGTGCTAGATCTTGCAAATGGAAGCGTACAACAAATAACCACAGATCATTTATCTATTAATGGATTTGATTGGTCTGCTGATGGAAACTCATTAATTTACGGTACGGATAAAACGGGGATTTATAAATTGTGGAAGGTTGGTTTAAAGGACTTGAAGAGTACCTTAATGCCTGTAGCCGATTATCAAATGGTAATGCCTAGAGTAGCGGATAATGATCAGATGATCTATGCAAAGCTTCAGGATAATGTAAACATCTGGACCTATTCGTTAAAAACTAAGGAAGGAAAAGTATGGAGAGCAACCAATGTTTTAGACTTAAACCCGTCGTATTCTCATGATGGAAATAAGATAGCATTTACTACAAACCAATCTGGATCATTTCAACTTTGGACAAGCAATATTGATGGAAGTGAAGCGATCTCAATTTCTACGTTTAAAGGGCAATACATAAACACTCCAAGATGGGTGCCCAATGGACAGACAATTATATTTCAAGGATATCAAAATGGAAGGTCAGATATATATAGTATTGATGGATTAGGTGGAATACCAATAAATCTAACAGATACTGATGAAGAAGCGCATACTCCTTTTTTCAGTAATGATGGGAAACATATTTACTATAGTGCCTCAATAAATGGGATGTGGAATGTTTGGAAAATGACGACAGAGGGTGATGACAAAACTCAAATAACGAATGTAGGGGGATACGCTCCTCAACTATCACCAAATATGACTTCATTGTTTTATGTAAAAAAGGAAGAGAAAGGAATCTGGAGTATGAGACTAGATACTAGAAAAGAACAATTGGTAATCGCAGATTTTGACCCTAAAAAATATGGAGCCTTTTCAGTATCCTCCAAGGGGATTTATTACTTGAATTCCAAAACACGTACCATTGATTATTTGGAGTTTTCATCTCAAGAAAACAGTTCCTTATTCCGCCCTCAGCGAATACCTCCTTTTGGAATTACCATAGATTATAATGCCGTTAATGAAACGTTACTATATGCTCAAGTAGATAATATAGATGCTGATATTATGCTTCTTGAAAAAAAATAATCTACCAAACCCTTTGGTTATCTATCCGGTAAAATCTTCATAAAAACATCACAAAAAAATGCAATAACTCCTCCATGGTTTTTCTAGTTTGGATGCAATATTCAAACCATTAATAAGAAAATATCATGAAAATCACAACAACATTTAAACGTAAAAGAAGTACGTTATTTCTTTTATATACACTTAGCTTATTCCTTTTGTCAACAGTACATTCACAAGACAAAAAGATAGATATGGGAGATCGATTCCAAATCAATAAAGATGGCTCTTATGTAACTTTTGAAACGACTTATTTTGGATTTCCACTTATAAGAGGTGCTATCAAATCGTATCAAGCTACTATTTTTTATGACCCTGAACATATAGATAGAACATCAGCTACTATTAGATTTGATGCTCAGACTGTAACCACGGCTCACGACAAAAGAGATAAACAACTTGGGGGTGCTGCTTTTTTGGACGGAGCAAATTTTCCTGGCATGTGGTTTCAGGGAACCAAGGCAAAAACAACCGATAAAGGTTTTGATCTTACGGGAACGATGCATATTAAAAACGTCAATAAAGAAGTAACGGTTATGAGAAAAGCCATGGGCTTACGCGATTTGATGATGATGAAAGGATGGCTAAAGTTAAGCCGTAAAGATTTTAATCTTGGTACTAATTCTCCAATGGGGCAAAAATTAGGCGATGAGATTAAAATAGAGTTTCACTTTTTGTGTTCGAATTATACGATTGATTATCTAAAAGCGAGTTATGTCAAAGAAGTAAGCCCTGGGCATGGACACCCTGTTGGGATTGTCTATAATGAAGTGAAATCTAAAGGACTAAAAAGTGGTAAAAAGAAACTAGAAAGTTTAGTGAAAGATCCAACATACGCCAAGGCGAATTGGATGAGTGTGTTAGCGAATTTAGGTTGGATATTGATGGTGGATGGTTATGCGGATGAAGGTTTAGAGTTCTTTAATATGGCTCTAAAAAGGAATCCAAAACATCTACCGTCATTGTTAAGAATGGGTGATGCTTATGTTATAGGAGGTCATTACGATAAAGCACTAAAGCATTTCAAGAAGGAACATTCACTCCCAGAAAGAGCCAGATTTACCCATATTCCGCATATGATTGAACTTTTAAGTGGTTCATTCGATTTAAAAGACATGAAATGATAAGCACAGTTCATGAATAAAAAGCAACATACAATAGCAGCATTAAAAATTCATAAAGCAATTAGAGATGCTGCTATTCGCTATAGAAAAAAATGGATACAAGCTATACGAGAAAAGAATGCAAAAAAAGAATGACTTAAGAGTATAGCGGAGCCTTATTTGAGAAGCTTATTTATATTCGCTTTGTATAACTTTCCTATCGGGATTGTATGTCCTTCAATAATAATTCTATTGCCTTCAATACTATGAATATAAGTCGTAGCTACTGCAAAGGACTTATGCACTTGTAGTATATTTTCAGAAGATAAAAGAGTTATAAGATCTGATATTTTTTGCCTGACTGTAATAGTTTCATTCTTTGTAATAACTTTTGTGTAGTTCCCTGCTGCTTCTACATACAATATATCGTTAATGATTACTTGTATATATTTTTTATCAGAACGAAGAAAAATACGTTTCTCTTCAAGGTTGTTTTGAGCTGTATTCTCAGTTCGAGTTTCAACTGGATTTGTAACTTTATTTATAGCTTTTAAAAAACGTTCAAAACTAAACGGTTTAAGAAGATAGTCTAAAATATTCAGCTCATAACCTTCAATCGCAAACTCACTATAAGCTGTAGTAACAATTACTTTGGGAGGAGCATGCAACGTTTTTAAAAACTCAAAACCTTTTAGTTTCGGCATATTAAGATCTAAAAAAATCAGATCTACAGTATTGTGATTTAGATACTCAAGCGCTTCGATAGCATCATAACAATGCTTCATAAGCTCCATATTTGGAAGTAAATCACAATACCCTTTTATAATATCGTGAGCAATGTATTCATCATCAATAATTAGATACTTCATCAGGGTATTTTTATAGTGAGTACTGCTTTATACACAGTATCTGTTTTCGAAATAGATAAAGAATGTGTCTTAGGATAAACAAGCTCTAATCTACGTTTTAAATTGTGTAATCCAATACCATCTTTTTCATTCACTTGAGTAGCGTCAAAATTGTTTTCAATCTTAAATTGAATTGTATGATTTACAACGGCCATATCAACATGTACGTATGCATTTTCTCGTAAGTTTTCTACCCCGTGTTTAAAAGCATTTTCAAGAAGTATGATAAAAAGTAAAGGCATTACTTTATAATCTTCCTTGTCGGTGCGATATTCAAACTGAACTGCTATCTCTTTGTGATAACGCATTTTATGTAGCTCAATATAATTTTTTATGTAATCTACCTCTTCGGTCAATGAAACCAAATCTTGTTGACCATCGTAAATGCTATAGCGCATCATGTCTGAAAGCTTCAATATCAAGGCTTGCGCTTTTTTTGGATCAATGTCAACCAAACCATACAAGTTGTTTAACATATTAAAAAAGAAATGCGGATTTACCTGACTTTTTAGATGTAGCAATTCTGTTTTTGCTTTTTCATTCTTTAATCTAATAATTGATTTGATTTGTTTAAAAAGCCAATATGCAATTGTAATAAATATGATTATGAAATAAAATGCAATAAACTCTACAAATCCTTCTAGTTTTCCAAAAGTGTCATTAAAAATAACAAGTACTAGCCCAATAAGAATAAGCGCTATTTTATATATGCGCAGTATAATTTTCTTTTTCCAATCTGATATTTTCAACTTCATAAGTCAATATTAATTAAATAAACCTCCTTGTACAAATTAGTTGATATATGATCTATCAGAAGTGATAAACACTCTTTTTTTAATGATGAAAGTCTTTTATACCTGCTTAGACTATTTCTATCCCTAGTCTAAATGCCTACATCACTATTCTTTTTTAGACGTCTCGAATGCAAATATGTTTGTGTCAAGCAATCAATTAAAACGAACAATATGGAACTTATTATTGAGAATTTATCAAAAACCTACTCGAATGGAGTACAAGCCCTGCAAAACATTTCATTGGAGATACCTACGGGAATGTTTGGATTGTTAGGCCCTAATGGAGCCGGGAAATCAACACTTATGAGAACTTTGGCAACATTACAGGAAGCAGATACTGGTTCTATCAAATTGGGTGATCTAAATGTAGCAACACAAAAAAATGAGGTAAGAAAAATATTAGGGTATTTACCACAGCAATTTGGTGTGTATCCAAAAATTTCTGCAGAAGTATTACTAAACCATTTTGCGGTGTTAAAAGGTATTACCAATAATGGTGAACGTAAAGAGCTTGTAGCTGCTCTTTTGTATAAAACAAATCTGTACGATGTTAGAAAGCAAAACCTGGGGGGCTATTCAGGAGGAATGAAACAACGTTTTGGAATTGCGCAAGCCTTGTTGAACAACCCAAAATTGTTAATTGTGGATGAACCTACAGCCGGCTTAGATCCTCTAGAAAGAAATAGATTTTATAATATCCTAAGCGAACTGGGCGAACATACGGCTGTGATACTATCGACACATATTGTAGAAGATGTTAAAGAGCTATGCACCAATATGGCTATAATCAATCAAGGTAAAGTACTGCTAAAAGGAAACCCTTTAAAAATTATTGAAAACCTTCAAGGGAAGGTGTATGAAAAAACACTAGATAAAAGTGAATTGGAAGAATACAAAAAAGAATATCAGGTAATAAGCGAAAAGCTCTTCTTAGGAAAACCGATTATAAGAATTTTAAGTGAAGAGCATCCGAACAACGGCTTTTCTCCAATCAAAGCAGATTTAGAGGATGTGTATTTCTCTCAAATTTTCGGTGCAACTCAACTAACCAAATCAAACCTATAATTTATGTGGTACGAAGTATTTAAGTTCGAAATCAAATACCGTTTAAAAAGACCAGAAACATACATCTTCTTTTTATTCTTATTACTATTCTCAATCGTTGGCGTCGATTTTGTTTTTCAAGGCGTGGATTTGGGTGGTGTAAAGAAAAATGCACCCATAACCATTGCTAAAACCATGGGAGCTATTTCCGGAATCTTTATGATTCTAGCATCCATGATTATGGGAGTTCCAATTTTGAGAGATTTTCAGTACAATATTGAATCTCTCATGTTTGTGAACCCAATTAAGAAAAAAGACTACCTATTGGGTCGATTCTTAGGTTCCTTTACAATTTTGCTATTTGTTTTTAGCGCAGTGCTATTCGGAATGATAATGGGCGAATTTATGCCTTGGCATGATCCAGAAAAAGTGTTAGCCTTTAATTTGTTAACCTATGTAAAACCATTCGTTAGTGTTGTGCTGCCCATTCTTTTTTTTGGAGGAACATTGTTTTTTGTAAGTGGAATGTTGAGCAAAAAATTGGTTGTGGTGTACACGCAAGGAATTCTATTTTTTGTGGTTTTTATGCTTACCAAAGCCATTGAAAATGACTATCTACAAGCATTTTTTGACCCGTTTTCTCTAACGACATTATCCCTACTGACAAAAACCTGGACTGTTGCAGAATTGAATGCACAGAGTATCCCGTTCTTGGGAATACTTTTGTACAACAAATTATTCTGGTTCCTTTTTGGTATTGTCATTTTGATTTTTGGATATAGAAAGTTCAATTTTAATATACTACAAACTAAAAAATACAAAACAAAAAAAATCCAGATTTCGGAGGCAAAGCCAAACGACATCTATGAAAGCAAACATCCAAACTTCAAAATACAGGATGGAATTTCGTTAAAACGAAAGCAGTTATGGCAAATGTCTTGGTTCTATTTTACCAATATATGTAAGCAGCCATCCTTCTGGGCGATTGTAATTAGTGGAATGGTTATTATTCTGATTAACTCCGTGAGCTTGGGAACGGTATATGGAGTCAATAGCTTTCCAGCAACTTATTTTATTGTAGAAGAGTTACAGGAAACGTCTCTTTACTTTTTTATAATTGTCTTGGTATTTTACTCTGGAGAGCTTATCTGGAAGGAGCGGGGAGCCAAACTTAACCTAATCTATGATGCAACACCGGTATCAGACCTTATTCATCTTGCAAGTAAATATATTGGACTAACATTTATTTATGTAGTACTTATGATTTCGCTGATTATATCTGGAATCGCTTTTCAGACCATAAACGGATATTACAACTATGAACTTGAAGTATATTTCTATGGATTCTTTTTAGAAGTCTTACCGTTTTTGATGCTTTATACATTCATTGCCTTTTTTATGCAGGTACTTACAAATAATAAGTTTGTAGGAATCATTTTAGTACTCGTATTTTTTATTTCCAATATAGCTTTAGGGTTATTTGGATATGAACATGATCTGTATTTATTTGGAGGAAACTCTTTAGGAACTTATTCCGATATGAATGGATACGGTCATTTTCTAAAACCTTATTTATGGATAAAAGCATACTGGTTCTTATTTGGATTGATCTTACTTATTATTGCTTCTACAATATCTGTCAGAGGCACAGAAACTAGTCTTGTAAAACGTTTTAAAGCAATACGATATAGATTGAATACATCACATATAAGATTAAGTATACTCGTTGTTGTTTCATTTGTATTGGTGGGCGGTTATATCTTTTACAACACAAATGTTTTAAATAAATATTGGACAAGCTCTGAAGCTTTCACGTTTAGAATTGGCTATGAGAAAGCGCTTAAGCGATATGAATACATATCTCAACCAAAAATAACAGATGTGAATGTGCAAGTTGAATTATATCCTAGCACACGAGATTATAGTGTTGAAGGCTACTATGTTTTAAAGAATATGCACAATGAAGCGATTACAGAAGTTCATATTCAAAAGCAAATAGAATCACAAGTACTATTGGATTCTGTGGCTTTCGAAGGTGGAGCCGAAAAAAATGACAAGTATAAAATGTATGATTATTCTATATACACACTTGCCAATGTTTTACAGCCTGGAGATTCTGTGAAAATGTACTTTCATCAAAGGTTTATCACTGAAGGTTTCGAAGAAGGAAACTCCAGCACGCGTATTGTAAACAATGGTATTTTTATGAGTGGTGATCATTTTCCAACGATAGGATATAATAAGAAATATGAACTCCAAGACAAAGATGATCGTAAAGAGCATCATCTACCAGAAAGGGTAGAGAAAGCCCATAGAGAGGATGTGGTAGAATTACAAAACGCAAGGTCGGGAAGTGATTCAAATGGAATTCGTTTTGAGATGATTATTGGAACTGATCAAGATCAAACTGCGATAGCGCCTGGCAATTTGCTAAAAGAATGGAAAGAAAAAAGCAGGAATTATTTCCATTACAAAATGGACCAGCAAATGATTAATTTCTATGCAATAGTATCCGGAAAATATGAGGTTAAAAGGGCTATTTGGAAATCAAAAGAGGATCCGTCATCAAAGCCAATAGATCTTGAAATATATTATCATCCAGGGCATGCGCATAATTTAGATAGAATGATGAAATCGATGAAGGCCTCATTCGACTATTTCAGTAAAATTTTTAGCCCATATCAATATGGACAAATGCGTATCATGGAGTTTCCTCGTTATGCTCAGTTTGCACAATCTTTTCCGGGCACTGTTCCTTTCTCCGAATCTATGGGATTTGTATTGGATATTGACGATGAAAAAGATGTAGATATGGTTTTCTATATAACTGCACACGAACTCGCACACCAATGGTGGGGTATGCAAGTAGAAGCTGCGAACGTACAAGGAAGAAATTTCATTTTAGAAACGTTAGCGCAATACTCAGCTTTGATGGTTTTAAAACAACAATATTCCAAAGAGAAAGTACAACAGTTCTTAGATATACAGATGGAATCATATACAAAAGGGAAGCGTAAAGAGAAAGGAAATGAACCGTCATTAGCATTGGTAGAAAATCAAGAATATATCTACTATGCTAAAGGAGCAATTAATATGTATGCATTACAGAAACATATTGGAGAAGGTAACGTAAATATTGCGTTGCAGCGATTCATTAAAGATTGGAATACAATAGATGGAAAGCTAAAGATACATAAGGATAGGTATGCGACAAGCAAAGATTTACTTGTCTATTTTAGACAGGTAACTCCGCATCATTTACAAGATGTTATTACAGAGCTTTTTGAATCTGTAGTTGACTTGCAAACTAAATAATGATATATGTTATGTATAGAAGTATTAATAGTACAGAATCTTGGTTGATATCAGTAAGTCATTATAAGTATTTGATATGGCGCATTTTTACAGGTGATTTTCCGCAATAGATTACTTCCTGAAATTAATGTACTTAAACATTGTGATTTTTTAGGTTTTTTTAATATATTGATTGTCGTTAATTTTTTTAAGCTGACAATAAAAAAATCCATACTTTTGGGCAATAAATACATCTAAAAATATATATGGCAAAATCGCAACAGACATTTAATAAAAGTGAAAAAGAAAAGAAACGTTTAAAGAAACGTGAGGAGAAAAGGAAGAAAATGGAAGCGCGTAAGCTTGAAAAAGAAGAAAGCGGGAAAAAGGGAATTGAGTTCGCTTATGTAGATCATAATGGTAATTTAACAGATACACCACCAGACCCTTCGTTAAAGGTTGAAGTAGAACTTGAAAGTATTGTATTAGGAATTCCTAAAAAAGAAGAAGGCGATGAACCAGATCCTGTAAGAAATGGTAAAGTTTCTTTTTTCGATCACTCAAAAGGATTTGGATTTATTATTGATACTGAAAACCAAGAAAAATACTTTACACATGTTAGTGGTTTGATCGATGAAATTTCTGAAAATGATAAAGTTACTTTTGAACTAGAAAAAGGACAACGAGGGATGAATGCGGTCCGTGTTAAAAAAGGATAAAACCTAAAAAGTGTTTATTTCAAACACTAAACTAAAGTAACGACGAAACTATTTTTTAGCAGTATTGATAAACTCAGAAGGTGTCATACCTTCTATTTCTTTGAAGACTCTATAAAAGGTTGCTTTCGATTTAAAACCTACTTCCTGAGCGATACCTAATAAACTATAGTTTTTACTTTGCCCTTGTTGTACAACAGATTTAAATTCAGCAATACGTAGCATATTAATATAAGTTTTGAAAGACTTCTTTTCGATGTTTTTTAAGTATTCAGATAATACTGCATCTGCGATGCCAATTACGGTTGCTACATCATGTAACTTTAAATCTTGACGGACATACATTTTTTTGTCGATGAGTTCTTTTTTAAGTCGATAGGCAATAGATTTTTGCCCTTCTACAATATCTCTATTCAAATGGTGATTCACATTCAAGAAAAAAGAGCGAAAAACTTGAGATTGTGACAGTGCGAAAACTATGAGATAGATGGATATAAGTACAAATAAAGGCACATGAATATCGTAGACAAAAGGCTCCAAAACAGATGCCGTTAACCAATTTAAAAATGAGAAATCAACCTTTTGATGTATCAATAAAAGTATCGCTGTAAAGAACTCTAGTAATAGAAAAACCGTAAAACTCAGGTAGAATAACTTATATTTTTTCTTTGCTTTACTATGTAAAGATTGATCTAAGGTCTTTTTAAATTTTTGAATCCCAGCATAGAAATAAAGAAGGATCAAAATGGTTAAAACGCTTAAAGTGATCAGGTTTATTACATAAGCATGTGCATTGAAAATATCGTTGAATGCCGTTCTTAGAAGTGCATATACTAAAAAAAGACCCGTTGCAAAACTAAAATGTACAATAGATCTTTTAGTGCTCCGCCTTTGATCTAGAGCATTGACGTACATATACAAAAGGGTCGGATAAAAAAAGAAAAGACCTCCAGTCAAAAAGAAGCTAAGCAAAACATGATCACTTAAATAACTTGCAAAAATAGTCTTGAAAAGGTAGGTAGATACCACCACAGAGATCCCTCCTAAAATAAGATTTGTACGTTTTCTGTCTAAGACTAGTAATAGTCCAACTACAACAAGTTGAATTGCCACACTTAGTTGTATTCCTTGCCATAAGAGATAAGTATCCTGCATAAAATAGGGTCTCAAAAATATTTTAAGACCTAAAAGTATGAAAATTCAAAAGGAATATGAATGCTTCGATATAGGTTTGTATGCATAATTTAAATTTCTAATAATCATGAAAAGACTATTTCAATTTTTTGCATTTGCATATGTAATGAGTACTATAGTTAGTTGTGAGACTAACATCAACAGTGAATATATTCAAGAAGATATTTGGTATTTATATCGGAATGATAAAGAAAAGAATTTTGAACTTTTTGTAAAGGAAGTAGGCGTGGGGGATACCATTGTGGTGGTACACGGAGGATTTGGTGCAGAACATAGTTACTTACTCGACCTATTTAAAGGGATGGAAAAAGATTTTCATTTCGTGTATTACGATCAAAGAGGTTCTTTGCGTTCTCCAGTAGTAGATAGTTTAATTACAGCCCAAGCGCACATTGAAGATTTAGAGGCATTGCGGAAAGAATTAGGGGTTAAAAAAATGAACCTGTTTGGACACTCTATGGGTACCTGGGTGGCCAACGCTTATTTGGATGCATACCCTGAACACGTTGCTAAGATGACCCTATTGGGATTGGTGTGGCCAAGACTTCGAGATAATATGAGTGAAGAAGAAAAAAAGCTAGACGATGCTGCAGGCGATAATTGGGGGAAATTCGTGAGAAGAGACGAGATTAAAGAACAATATATCAAAGAAGGTGTAAACAAAAAGAAATTAAATTCTAGAGAAGCAACATATAAATGGCGTATCCGGTTTGCAAGTGTGAATATGTATGATGTTGGCAATTGGAGAAAGGTTAAGGGAGGCCTTGTATTCTATGATCAGAAGGCCGGAACTGCTGCGGGTAGCACAATGCCAGAATCTTACGATTGGATTAATACGTACCAAAAAAATCCTAGCGTACAGATTACTGTGGTAAACGGTACACATGATTTTGTAGATTTTGGAGGAAAACTTCATAGTAGTTGGTTGCAACCCTTGCCAAATATAGACTATCACCTTATTCAGAATGCCGGACATAATGCCTGGTTGGATAAACCAGAGGAAGTTAGAAGCATCATTAGAAATAGTTTTAGATAGAGAAAATTGTCCAATGTATGCATGTAAAAACGTCTCTATATAAACCTAAAATATATATGATGACTAAACTAATAACCTGCAGCTCTATCTTATTTGTTGCAATCACAATGACCTCAATGCACAAGACCAATGGGCAACAATTAAAAAATATCATTGCCTATAATGATTCTATAGGATCTCCTAAAGCCAATTTAGATGCTATTAAATGGATAGCTGGCTCATGGAAAGGAGAAGCATTGGGTGGAATCACAGAAGAGGTATGGACACCACCATTGGGCGGTTCTATGATGTGCATCTTTAAATTGGTGGTAAATAACAAGGTGAAGTTTTACGAATTTGTTACCATTACGGAAAAAAAAGGAACCCTTTTATTGCAAATAAAACATTTTAATTCTGATCTTGTAGGATGGGAGAAGAAAGATGAAACAGTAGATTTTAAGTTGGTAAAAGTCACGCCAGATAAAATATACTTTGACGAATTCACGTTTGAAAAGGTGTCTGATACTGAGATAAATATGTATGTAGTATTCAAACAGAAGAGTAAGAAAGTACTCGCGACGTTTAACTATAAAAAGGTAAAAACCTAATATGATGAAAATAAAACATTCTTTACTTTTTGCAATTTGCTTTGTAATTTTATCACCTGCACATGCTCAATCTATTCGAGTTTCGAAAGAACGGAAACTCAATTTAGGTTTGGATGGTAAAATCTTGGTAGAGAATCACTTAACTGTAAATCCAAAGGACTCAACTCATTTGTTTTTAAGCGGAATGTTTGTAGATAGTAAAAACTCCTCACACTATGGGAATTATGCAATACAATCTCGAGATAATGGAAACTCATGGACCCATTTGAAATTTTTTGATATTCCTGAAGGAGCAGATCCTTGGGGGTTAATTACTAAAAAAGGAACCATATTGTCGACAGTTCTTGGTTTAGATAATCTTTTCTTGTTTAGATCTGAGAATGAAGGTGAAAAGTGGATTGAAAAACCTATTGATTTAGGTACAGCACATGATCATCAGACTATGATAGAAGACCGTACTCGTAATCGAATTTATATTGTATCTATTCAAGGAAATAGTATCTATGTAAATTATTCGTTAGATGACGGAAAAACTTTTAATAACGTAAATCGTTTTGTGTTCAGTAATTTAAGTTCAAATACAATGACCCCTGTATTACTTTCGGATGGTACATTAATGGTTTCATTCACCACGTTTAACAGACCTGCAATTAATGGAACTAGACAGGGAGGAAAGGCCGAAAGACTAAAGCAAAATTTAAGTTGGACCGTACCATATACTGTTGAAAAAGGATTTGGAACTCCATTGTTTTTAAGCGAAGCCTGTGAAACTGGTTTTCCTGTTTTGGCGAATAACCTGAATGCTACGGCGTATGGTGATTACTTGTATTATGTCTGTTCCTCTCAAACAGAAAAGAGCATTATGTTTCATTACTCAAATACGAAAGGGAAGTCTTGGACAGCTGGAAAACCAATCTCTACTTTTACCAATTCAGAAAAATCAAAAAGGAATCCTTTTACAGGAATGCCTCAAGTGACAATCAATAATAAAGGAGTTATCGGAGTTATATGGCAAGGTAGAACCGAAACTACTAAATCTGCATGTCAATATTTGTATTTTACGGCTTCCTTGGATGGAGGTAAGAGCTTTATGAAACCAGTAAAGGTGTCCAGTAAACAATCGTGTATGGAAAGAAAAGAAAATGATTGGGCAGGAAAAAGGTATAAATCTGGAGGAGATTATACAGGTTTCGTGTCGGATAGAAAAGGAAATTTTATAGTAATTTGGCCAGATAGTAGAAACGGAATTTCGAAATTGTACAGCGCAAAAATTAAAGTAAATAAATAAACATTTTTAAATCATGAGTTTAACAAGACTTGAAAAGATATCCCATTATTCAGTAATTATTATTGCCTTATCGGCAGTAGTTGTTTCTGTAATGCAAACTAGAATTCAACAAGACCATAATAAACTTACTGTACAACCTTATCTACACTCTTCGTTAGGACAATCGTTTGATGATGATATAGTGTCCGTATATGTGGTTAATGATGGTTTCGGACCTGCCATTATTGAACGTATAACGTTTACATATAATAACAAAACGTACAATTCTTTGGAAGAATATTTAAATGCCAGTGGAGAGATTAAGAATAGAAAAGGAAGTTATAACTATAGCAAAAACTCTGTTTTTAAAAGCAATCAACAAAACCTTTTAGTGCAATTAAAGGGGATGAAAATTAGAAATGTGAAAGTAGATATTGAATATAAATCCATCTATAACGAAAAAGGTACGTATAGTTTTACGTTTTAAAACCTGTGCTGTTAAAGATTTTGATACTCGTAATATTCTTTTAGCTCAATAGTAGGACCTTCAAAATCTTTTAAACTGTTAATAATATAAGAACGGTGCTTAAACCCAGTTAGGGCAACAATTCTTTTATTAGGATATAGTTTAATTAGTCTTTTCAAATTACTAGCTAAAGCTTCATTGCGCTGTATACCTTCAAAATGTGTCCACTTTTTAAAATATTCCTTCAGCGTAACAGAATCCTTATCTGAGCCTATTATTTTATAATTGAATTTTGAATTTTCATCAACTATAGTTTTGGTTTTTACATATTGATAACTGTTGACAGAATCAATTAATCGATCAACAAATGAGGTATTAATATTTGGTAAGGTTTCATTTTTGAAAATCTCCATAACACTCCAAAGGTCTTCATAATGCAATAACATGTTGGACTGCTTTTTAGTAAGAGCTTCTTTGTCTAATAAATTAAACATAGCTCCATAGACAAAACCCGCCTCAGAATACACGCCAATTTTCTTTCTATAAGCGTTTCGCCCTTCAAAGCCTATTGGTCTAACCATGGTTTCAGGTTTTTCTTTTAAGTACTTTAAAACTGCGTTATATTCGTTTTCGTCATATGTTTTTTTAAACGAAAAATCTGAATTGAACACAGAAGAATCCGCTTCCATGGCAATAATGTCTGGGCTTATTTGTTGCAAAGCCATATAGATTGAATCGGCATTGACATAATCAGTAGGAAAATGGACTGTTCCGATAACAATGACTTCCGTACCATTATTGATTTTGTTAGAGCATGAGTATAAAGAAATGAGAAAGATAAATAATATAGCGCGCATAGGATTAGTTTATTAAGAGACACCAAAGTTCAAAGAATGTGACGCTTAAGTTATGGAGCGCCTTTGCACTAAAAAGAAAAAATGCTATTGAAATAGAAGTAGTCGTTTGCGGTTTTTTGCACTATTGGATGCGGTTTTCTGTCGTTAAAATGTATAGAGATTAATAAGTTTGTGGTGTACTATGTATAGTATGCAAACACTCTCCTAAAATAACAAGCCTCCCAATACAATCAAATATGTGATAATGCAAGTATTGTATAGGGCAGAACGACAAGCATTTTGAATATTGTAATTAAAAAGTAAGCAACATGAAGCAAGAAAAATTTACATCAAAGGAACAGTCTGTAATGAATGTTTTAAATGAAAATCATTTAACAAGCTATGAGATTTTGCAGAAAGTAGAAGGAATCTCTTTACTATTAGTTTTATACAGAGTTTTAGATCAACTACATAATAAAGGGGCTTTGTTAAGCTATATGAAAGAAGATAGAAAATACCATTACGTCTGTTAATACGTATTTAACGCTATTTTAGCAGCCTTGAATCGTTTTGTTTTTAAAAACATCGCTTTTTAACATATAGATGGTATGGGAGTTGGGCTGTAAGGAAGCGATTTATAGCTTATAGTCAACGTTATGTAAGAACTGCAAACAAATAGATTACTAAATCTACTCAGTATTACTTTCTGTCTACTGGTTGATGCCAACGAGCTATTAATTTTTGATGGGATATTTGTAAGCCATTACTTTATCAGAAACAAATACCTGATAAAAATATGTACAGATCTCTAATTATTACACTCTTTGCATTTTGTGGAATTTCTTGCAACACTCAAAATGTTGATGACACTTCCTATGTTCGAAAAAACCAAAACAGTAAGCGTATAAAACTAGTCAATGGAAACTGGTTTAATGGAAAAACTTTTGAAAAGAAAACAGTTTGGATCAAAGAAGGGCTTTTAAATTTTAAGAATGCGGGAAAGGAGGATACGATTATCGATATCTCCGATAAGTATGTCATTCCACCCTTTGCCGATGCACATAATCACAATTTGGAAAGCAGACATGAACTGGAAAAACGAATCAATTCCTATCTAGACAATGGTGTCTTCTATGTCAAATTATTATCGACAATCAAAAAACGAATTGCACCTGTATTGCAGTATTACAATGAGCCATCCAAAATAGATGTTCGTATGGCACATGCACCACTTACGGGAACAGATGGACATCCCATTGCTGTTCGTAAACGATATCTGGATTACGGATATTACCGTGGCATGTTTAACTCATTAGAAGAATTGGAGTTTCATGGCTATGTCAAAATTGATAGTGAAAAAGATCTAGAGCAAAAATGGGACCGAGTGCTAGCTTCTTCTCCCGATTTTATAAAGATCAATCTGTTGTATTCCGAAGAATATGAAAAACGAAAAGATGATACGATCTATTTTGGTAGAAAAGGGTTGAACCCTAAATTCGTTTCTAAAATAGTTAAGAAAGCCCATAAAGCCAATTTACAAGTCAGTGCCCATGTAGCAACGGCACATGATTTCCATGTTGCGGTGGAGGCAGGAGTAGATGAGATTGCACATTTACCAGAAATATCTAACGGCCAACCCATTAATAAAAAAGATGCAGCATTGGCAAATAAAAAAGGGATTACAGTTGTTACTACAGTCTCACTAGTTAAAAAGAGGCAAAAAAGACCAAATTATCAAGATTTAGTCAACAATATAGCTTCCAATTTAAAACTCTTGCAATACGAAGGTGTTACTTTAGCCATTGGTTCCGATCAGTATAACGGGAACTCAGTAGGAGAGTTTGAATTCTTGTATGGATTGGGAGTGTTTAGCAACTTGGAGTTGCTAAATATGTGGACGAAAAATGCCACAAAAGCCACTTTTCCTCGTCGTAAGATAGGAGAGCTCAAAGAAGGGTATGAAGCAAGTTTTTTGGTATTAGATAAGAATCCATTGAAAGACATGAGTCATATCAATAAGAGCATTATAATTCGAATAAAACAAGGAGTTATATTGCAATAATGGTTTATTGTAATTAATGTAACTTTAAAGAAAAAAGTAGAAATGAAGCTTGGCAAATGGATCAAACATGTAGTTTTTTGGGTGTTGTTTCTCCTTTTGTGGAGTGTACATGATCTCAATTATCATGGGAATATTCTAGAAAATATAGAGACCAATGTATTTGCGTTCATTCCGTATGCTGTGTTGGTGTATTTTAATCTATATTTTTTAATGCCTCGGTTTCTTTTACAAAAAAGAATAACCCATTATATCATACTGTTGGTTGGGAGTGTAGTGCTTATTACACTCTTCTCTTCTTATTACCTTTCCTTTTATTTTGAGTACATCAACACCTATTTACCCACATCAGTATTTTTTGCAAGTCTTCCGGGTAAAATAGCCATTGTTACCGAAGTTATTTTGTCCTTGTGTTTATCTATGACCTTATTTTTAACAGATCAGTGGTATCAAAAAGAGCGCTCCATACGAGAAATAGAACAGAAACAACTAGAAACAGAATTGAACCTCTTAAAAAACCAGATAAATCCACATTTTCTATTCAACTCATTGAACAGTATTTATATTATGTTGGGTAAGAATTTAGAGCAAGGAAAAAATATGTTACTACAGTTTTCGGAAATCCTAAGCCATCAATTGTATGAAACCAGCAAGAAGAAGATTCCACTGAGTAGAGAGTTTGAAAACCTACAAAACTATATTGATATCGAGCGGATTAGACATGAAGATTTGGTGACAGTGGATTATTCTTTTCCAGAAGATGAAGAAGACCTGACCATTGCCCCAATGTTGTTGTTACCACTGGTAGAGAATGCTTTTAAACATGGACAGAGTGCTAAAGGGTATCAGGTAAAAATAGAGGCCTCTATGGCGATAGGAGGTGTGCTGAATTTCAAAATAGAAAATACAGTCTCAAATACCGTTGAAAAATCCGAAAATGAAAACAAAGGAATAGGATTGACCAATGTAAAACGAAGATTGGCCTTACTGTATCCAAACAGGCATGTGTTTCAGGTCGTGGCTAAAAATGCTACATTTATAGTGAACTTAAATATTCAGTTGCATGAAAACTAGGTGTGTTGTTGTAGATGATGAGCCATTGGCACGAAAAGGAGTAGAAGACTTTATAGGTCAGACACCTTTTTTAGAGCATGTGCAATCATTTTCCTCGGCTATGGAAGCTTTAACATTTTTAAAGCAGCATTCCGTAGACATTCTATTTCTCGATATCCAGATGCCAGATATGAGTGGTATTGAATTGATGAAGGTACTCTCCAATCCACCTAAAGTTATTTTTACGACTGCACACCGTGAGTTCGCATTGGATGGATTTGAACTGAATGTAGCCGACTTCTTATTAAAACCATTTTCTTATAGTAGATTTCTAAAGGCCGTCAACAAAACAATGAAAGCGAATGACCAAGGGAAAGATACTGCAGTAAAAGATCATATTTTTATCAAGTGTGACGGTATGATTGTAAAGATTTTAATAGTAGACATTACCTATATAGAAACAGCTAAAGATTATGTAAAGATCCATACTATAGATAATACTTATCTAACATTAGTATCTCTAAAACAGATAGAACAAGAACTACCCAAGGAACAATTTATCCGAGTACATCGTTATTATCTAGTAGCATTCAAGCATATTGATAAGCTCGAAGGGAATCTGTTGTATGTGCACAACAACCGTATTAGCATCAGCAGAGCTCTAAGAAATGAGGTATATGATGCTGTTATTGGGAATAAACTGATAGAGCGTTGATAAATTGAGGGTTTGTGGCTATCTTGCATTCAAACAGAAGCATTATTCATGATTGAAGTTGTTGCCGGAATTATCTATAAAGAAGATAAAATTCTCATTGCTAGGCGCAAGGAAGGAAAGCATTTAGCAGGATATTGGGAATTCCCAGGAGGAAAAATAGAGGATGGTGAAACTCCTGAGTCTTGTTTGATTAGAGAGATTCAAGAGGAATTAGGAATTGACATTGATGTGCAAAACCATTTGGGAGACTCGAAGTTCGATTATAAAGAAAAGCAGATTCTGTTAAAAGGTTATATAGCCCAATACCGTTCTGGAGAAGTGAGTTTATCAGATCATGATGCGATGGAATGGGTATATCTTTCTGAATTTAAAAACTATGTATTCGCACCTGCGGATATTCCATTTATAAAAATATTGACATATGAATCCCCCGAAAATCAACCAAGGCGACATTCTATCGAATAAAAAACTCTCAGAGCATTTCAAATGCGGAAATATGGGAGGAATGCGACGAAGTCACAAAACCAATACCTTGGTAATTGTTTCTGACCATACCAAAGGACTGTACGATGATAAATGGTATGGGAACGAATTACGTTATACTGGAATGGGCACTAAAGGAGACCAATCCTTATATTTCTCTCAAAACAAAACCTTGTTGAATCATAAAACTAATGGAGTAGCTGTGCATCTTTTTGAAGTCTATGAACGAGGTAAATATGTCTATCAAGGGGAAGTAACACTATCTGATAAACCTTATCAAGAGCCTCAATTTGATATAGAAAATAAATCGCGCCAGGTGTGGATGTTCCCAGTTTCTTTGATTTCTGGCGCTCCTATTCGTTTTAATGACGAAGTGGTAACCAAAGTTTTTACTAAAAAATTAAAAACGGTAAAGAAGTTATCCGATGAAGAATTAAAAAGTGCTATTGATAACAGGAACGAAAGGGGAGTGCCTGCTAAAAAAGAAACCATTACAACCAGCTATGATAGAAACCCTAAAGTGGTCGAGTACGCTCTTCGTAAGGCCGATGATTACTGCCAATTGTGCGAGGAACCTGCTCCTTTTAATCGAAAAGATGGAAGCCCTTTTTTAGAAGTACATCATATTGAATACCTGTCTAAAGGTGGTACGGATACGATGGATAATGTAGTAGCATTATGCCCAAACTGTCATCGAAGAATGCATGCCTTAGAGGATAAAAAGGATGTGCGAAAATTGAAGAATGCAGTCAAAACCTTATGAAACATTAAAAAAATCCATTCGAATTTATAAAACCGAATAGATTGAGTGCTTTCTTGCATTATTATTTGTAGTAAAAACTTCAATTTTATGTGCAAATAAATAAATATGCGTCTCATAAAAATTGTATTGCTATTCGTTACGGTTTTATTTTCAAATGAAATCCTTTCTCAAAATAGTGTGTCATCAGAAAAAACAGCTGCTCTGGATAGTCTGTTTACTCAATATAAAAATAGACCTGGCTGTGCCGTAGGGGTTTTCTATAAAGGAACCAATGTATTCTCAAAAGGATATGGCTTGGCAAATTTAGGGTACGATATACCTATTACCACGAGCACAGTCTTTGAAGCAGCATCAGTTTCAAAACAATTTACCGCAGCATGTATCACATTATTAGAGATCGAAGGAAAGTTACAATTAAAAGATCCCATTCAGAAGTACATTCCAGAACTACCACGGTTTAAAGGAGTCACGATTACCGTAGGGAATTTAGTATATCAAACCAGTGGATTAAGAGATTATTTAGCGCTCTTATACAGCAAGGGAATTTCATGGAATTCGAATATGAACAATATCAAAGCATTAAAAATGCTCTTAAAACAAAAGGGCTTGAACTTTAAATCAGGTTCGCAGTTTGCCTATAGTAACACCAATTATATGTTACTGTCTATAATCGTTGAAAGAGTAAGCGGGAAGAGCATTGGAGCGTTTGCTAAGGAACGATTCTTTGCTCCATTAGGAATGAAACACACCTTCTATTATGAAGATAGCAGAAAGGTTATTAAGAATAAAGCAATTGGTTATGAGTATGATGGAAAGAACTCTAAAAGAGAGCATTATTTTAATTCCACCACAACAGGTGATGGAGGTGTATACATCAACATCAATGACTTTTATAAGTGGAATGAAAACCTACGAACAGGAAAAGTGGGAGGTAGGTCGTTTATCAATAAAATGAAAGTAGCGGGAACCTTAACTGATGGTACGGCTATTGGTTATGGAAGAGGGCAGTTTGTAGGAGATTATTATAATATTACAGGAGTCCCTACACTTAGGCATAGTGGAAACTGGGCTGGATTTCGATCGGTGTACTGTCGATTTTTGTCGCAAGATTTTACCGTAGTTGTTTTAAGTAATAATGCAAGTACAAATGTTTGGGGTTTATTAGACGAAATTGCATCGCTGTTTATTCAAGAAGACATTACGAAAGCCAGAATCAATATGTCTAGAACGAATACTACCAATACAACGACAAAAACAGTAGTCATACCTCGAAAGGAATTGGAGAAGTTTACAGGAAATTACCTGAATACAATCAATGGAGAGTTAAGAACAATAATTGTAAAAAATGACACCTTGATCTATAGAAGATCCAATGGGAGAGAAACCAAACTTGTTGCCATAGACAAAAAGAAGTTTATGTTCTTAGGCGCACCACATGTGGTTATCGAGTTTGATAAAAGTCCACTGAATTCTGCAACATTAACTATTGGTAATGGAAGTCCAATCAAGTTTTCTAAATACACTTCAGAGGTGCTTACAAGACAGGAACTAAGACAATTTGAAGGCTTCTATACCAATGATGAGTTGGAAGTAGTATATGAAATTAGAGCTGATAAAAATGTATTAAAAGTGCTAATTGAGGGGAATGAACTGGTCACATTAGAACCTTTGACCAAAAACATAAGTAGAGCAGATCATTTCGGATATATTCAGTTTACTAGAAATGAGAACGGTGTTATACTTGGTTTTTCTAGACATGACGATACAATAACACACATAAAATTTGTAAAAATAGAAGATACTGACAAGTAAGTTTATTCTAAGAGTTTTAAAACCAAACTTTTATAGTTTCTGCCAATTGGAATTTCTCTGTCGTTAATCTCAATGTCTTGCTTGGTAAAGGCAGTAATCTTATGTGTATTCACAATAAAAGAACGATGCACTCTTAAAAAATGAGATGGGACCTTTTGTTCGAAGTCACTAATTTTATCTTTGGTCACAATGCTCTTTTCCGTGGTATGAATTCGTACATAATCCTTGATACTTTCTATATACAGCATTTGATCAAACTCAATTTTTATATGCTTTTTATTGGAGTTGACATAGATATAATTTTGTGCAGCTTGCTCAGAGGTGGACTCTTTTAAAACGCTGTGCACTGTGTTATATTGATTAAAGAATTTGTTTACAGCTTTAAAAAAGCGCGAAAAAGAGATGGGTTTAATTAAATAGTCAATGACATTCAGCTCATAACTCTCCGCAGCATAATTTCTATAAGCTGTCGTAAAAATAATTCCTGGAGGCTTTTGGAGCGACTTTACAAAGTCTATCCCTGTAAGTACTGGCATCTCAATATCCAGAAAGATTAAATCGATAGGCTCTTTTTTCAGCAAGTCCAAAGCAGCCAGTGCATTTTGATACGTAGCTATTAATTCCAAGCCAGGTACTTGTTCAACATGTCCTTTGATTAATTTTATCGCCAAAGGCTCATCATCAATGATGATGCATTTTACAGAAGGATTGGATGTATGTATATTTTTATCAATCATAAATGAATGTCTAAAGCTACTAAATAGGAATCATTGCTATCCTCAATCTTTAAGGTATGTGTGTTTGGGTAGATTAAATCGAGTCGACGCTTGATGTTAGAGGACCCTATTCCTTTTTTCTGAGTTTCTTTTTGTGCAACTAATAAAGATTTTGTGTTGAATATAGTAAAATGAAGATGCCCTTTTAAAACACGTAAAGAAATATGAACCTTCGGTGCGTCTAAATCCTTGCTGGCACCATGTTTAAAAGCATTTTCAACCAATG